>Ga0114933_10002095_pt1 | contig 21244 bp, 24 predicted proteins | sample 4SBtaG_FD_89691 | JGI IMG/M metagenome (GOLD analysis project Ga0114933, IMG submission 89691) | Deep subsurface microbial communities from Kolumbo volcano to uncover new lineages of life (NeLLi) - 4SBTROV12_W25 metaG | ecosystem: Environmental > Aquatic > Marine > Volcanic | place: Kolumbo... | reverse complement strand
TAGCTAATCCTGGTGGAATATTTCCTACTCCTAAACCTTGACCGTTGTTGTTTTCTGATGGATTGTCTCCAGCTGCTTCAAATCCTGGTGGTAATCCTGTTTCATCATTATCTTTATTCTGTCCTGGAGCATCTCCACTATTTCCTGGTGCTTCATCTCCACTGTCTGCCTTGTTCTGTCCTGGAGCATCTTCACTATTTCCTGGTGCTTCATCTCCACTGTCTGCCTTGTTCTGTCCTGGAGCATCTTCACTATTTCCTGGTGCTTCATCTTCGTCATTCTCTATATTATCATCTACTGATGTTTCCTCATCTCCTGTTTCTTCAATGGTGAGATCCTCTAAAATGTCCTCTAAATCATTAATTGCTTTTTTAGTTAAACCTAGATTCTTTTGATCCTCTAGTAATTCTTCAATTCCTTCTATGGTGTTTCCTGCAGCAGCCTCTTGAATTTCAGCATAAATCTCACCTTTGATTTCATTTGCTAATTCAATTTTTGCTTGAGCATTTGGAATTTCTCCATTTGCCAAAACTTCTTTTGCTAAATTGATTGATTCATCATAATCTGCTAAATTAAGATCTACTCCATTTGATTCTGCTAATTGTCTCAATTCATCTACTTCTTCCTCGATTTCTGTAATCTGCTCTGAAATATCAAATACATTAGAAGCTGTTAGTTGTTTCATAATGCCTGGCGGAATTCCTCCTACTCCTAATCCCTGACCTTGATTAGTTTCAGATACACTTCCAACTCCAGAACCAAATCCTGGTGGCAATTGTCCCAAAACTAGAGATTCTTCTATTTCTCCAAGCACTGATGCTGAATCCTCAAATAGTGCCATGGCAATTAGGGCATGTTCTTCTGCTGATTCAATATCTCCATTATTCAAAGCATCTATTGCTAATTGATATTCACCTTGACCCATTTCATAAAATGTTTGGGCAGTAGATGGGATCTCTCTATCTGGATCTAAAACTGATTCTTCAAGATTTTCTAGTGTCATATCAAGAATCATTTTGATTGGTGAATCTGTTTCTGATTCAGTTGATTGTGCAAAAGCTGAAGGTATACTAACTGATAATACGAAAAGTGCAACTAGGCCGAAAAGACCAATTTTCATAACTGATCTAACGTTACAATTGGATATAACCGACTGGCTCGACTTCTTCACGACTATAGTTCGCATTTTCCTCATACCTTGATAACATATTACAAATGGCAAAACAAAATACATTCCAATATTCATTAGGATGACGCTGATGCCTAATCCCAAAATTTCATTTTCTGTTTCTGCGTATTTCATTACGGAAAGTGAAGATAACAATGGTGTAATTCCAATTTTTATCATTTCTTTGAAGATTGGATTCTCTCTTTCCATGTCTGCTACATGTGGGGAGAATGAATAGTAGAATTCATTGAATCCAGTCATAAAAGACACACCAGAATTAGTATTCATCAATTGATTATCTCGAATTTCTCTTAGGAATTGAACTTGTGGTGCCATTTCAGAACCATATGCTGCAGTAGCAATTAGACAACCTCCACCTTCCTCTATTTTTTCTGTTGTATCTAGAATTTTGACTAATCCTTTTTCATGTGGGTCTATTCTAATCCATGAATGCGTTGAATTTTGATGGAATTGTGAAAAATCAACTGTTTCTCCATTGAGTAATGCATCATTTGGATTTTTCATAATTGTTGTTGGGACAATTGTCAAAACAATTGCCTTGTCTTTGATTATAAATTGAATCTCATCCGAATTTGCAGAGAATCCTTCTATTTTTGCTGCAGTTATTGCCTCTATTTTGTATTCTGTGTCATCTATTGGTACCAAAAACTCCTTTGATGTGACTGGTCTGATGGAGAAACTCATAGAAATATCTCCTGGAGGCAAAACATACTCCTCATCTGTAATTTCAATTGGGATTGTGTTTAGTGATACTAGTTTTGAGAGAGGTGGGAGATTTATTCTGGATTCAAGATCGCTATTATATTTGAGCTTGAAAATACCTGATTCGTAGGATAGAATATCTGCATTGTATTTCAAATCAACAGTAGTAGCCCCTAATGTTGCAATTTTTAGAAGATCTTCACTATGCGTAGTTCCAAGGAGTATATTTTCAGCATCAATTGCCAAAAGATTTGAAATGTTCTCAGAAATGACATGAACATCTATTGTTGATACGAATGTTTCTGGAAATATTGATTGAGAAACCTTTGCTTTCCCCTCAGAGGTAACTGTGATGAAAATCTGCTCTTCTCCTAATTGTGCTACTCCTGTTACAATTCCAACTGTAGCTAATAACACAACAATGATTTGTAATTTCATTGAATTACCTTCTAGGTGATGGTGGTCCGCCTACTCCTGAAATGTCAATCCATACTCCATCAACAAATTTTTGTAGCTTGTTAGTCATACTGTTATAGAATAATTCTCCCTCAGTTCCATTAGTAGTTGGTTGACTGAAATATGCATCTCCTTCAGAATACTCAAATTGACTAGTTTCTGTAATCAGTTCTATTGTTTGCTCTAATCTATCAATATCTGATTGTAATATGTTAACTTCAATGCCAAATGATACACATGCAAATTTAGTTACCTCTCTGATTTCTACAGTACCGTCATCTTCTGAAAAGAAGATCTTCCCCTTGGAATCTACTCCGTGAACAAAATATTCTGTTACATCACAATCTGAGTATTTCAGTGTCTCAATTACCTCTCCATCTCCTGAGAAAATATCAATTGAAATGTTCATTCCTTTGTTTTTTAGAAGAGTATCTTTAGATTCTAGAGATTTTTGAACTAGTGAGTAAAACGGCTTTTTATCCTTGCTTGGGACTGATTCGAGCAAAAAATTTGCCTCACCTGAAACAAATCCTATTCTTGAAAATGAATCAAATGTATTCTCAAAATTAGTTCCTGTTGGATTTATTCTAACTAGGATTGTTTTTGCTACGTTGTCCCGACTGAGAGAATTACCTGCAAAAGCCTCCAATGTCTCAAAATTAGTGTAAATTGTAGATAATGTCAGTAATATGGCTACTGAGGTAATCGAAATGACGACTAGTTGCCTTTTTTCCAATACAATAATTCCTTATTTTCCTTTATAAGCAATCGTATGTATTTCCGACTTTAGTACCCAAAAATGCACAGGTTCGCATGGTTCGAACCAATTTTTGTGCCTAATCGAAAACCTTCGTTATATTGATTGTAACCACTATACTCCTTGAAGACCAATGAACAATGAACAACAAAACACAGAATTTGACTCAACCACTCTACTAAGAGAATCTGGATTAGAGTCATTATTTAATATGACAACTGAATTTTTGATGAAATTAAAATCTAAATCCATGGAGAGATCCCTTTGACTAAAGATTACAGGGAAACCCAACAGGAAGTAATGTTGGAATTAAGAGTCAAGACTGATGAAATGATGAAAAAGCTAAAATCTTCTACGAGGTACTGCAACGTTGCCTTCTAATTCACAAATCAGTCTATTTGATAACGAATCAGATACTGCAATGTATAAGCATAAACTAACTCTTGAGAAAATTAAAAATGAACTAATTGATTTTGGCCTAACAAAAAGTCAGGCAAAAGTGTTTATCTATCTTGGAAAGTATGGATCGAAGACTGCTTCTGAGATAGCAAAAGCACTACAATTGCCTAGAACAGAAACATATCATCTGGTCAACTCACTCCAAAATATGGGATTGGTAATTGCAGAATTGTGCCATCCAACAAAATACACTGCAAAAGAAATGCGTGAAGCAGTTGCAACGTTGGTCAAACAAGAGCAAGACAGAATTGATTCCTTGGCAAACAAAGAAGAGTCACTCTCAGAAATGTGGAAAGAAATTCCATTTTTTGCAGTAGAGACTGATGAATCAAAATCTGAAAAAATGCAGTTATTGCATGGAAATGGACCCATCACAAATAAAATCAAAGACATGATTGGTTCTAGCACTGAAGACATTCGAATCTATGGCAGTGTTCCAGATTTACTAAGAATGTATCATTCTGACGTATTTGATTGGGTAGAGAGTGCTTCGTCAAATCTCAAAATGGTTGTTTCCCCATTATCAAACACTCCTGAATTTCTCTCAGAAATGGATTCTAAATTGATTAAGGCAATACCATCAAACTCATCAAACAAGTGTTTCATTGTTAATGACAAAAAAGAGGTTCTCATCTTTATGCGCAATGCAACACATCCAACAAGACAAGTATTTGCATGGTGGTCTGATTCTGAAACCCTAGTAGATATGATGAGTTCATTATTTGAACTATCTTGGGAAAAAGGAGAGTCATTATATTGAGTCCTATTTTGGCTATAGAAGACCTTCAAAACGAAGTCTCTTTTCTTACTCAACAATCTATTGCAGAAGGTAGAGAACATCTAGATGATCTTGAAATTGAACACTTACTAAAAATGACATCTGATGTAGTTTTGAAAATCAAACATAGTACTCTAAATGATGACCTTTTGAGTGATACTGTCAAAACAATTTCTGAGAGGATATCTTGGTAAATACTATGAGAAAATTCTACCTACTCCTAACTGGTCAAGTAGAACAATTATCTAAAGAGATTGATGATGAATCGATGCGAAGATAGACACGAAAAAAGATTCTTGATAACATACAAGCCTGCCCCAGGTGGTCAGTATACTCCAAAGTGGTTAGTATGTTCCCATTGTGTTGAAAATAAGAAATGTTTTGGCAATGAAGAATTAATCATGTCAATTGAGCAAGTTGCTTGATTCAAAAAATTATCTAGTTTGATTACAACAAATCTATTTTATTTTCTATACTGAGATTGGATACTAAATTTAAAATTCTATCAAAATATCATCAAGGATTTTCTCATTTGATGGAAATTCTTTGAGGTTCGACACATTCGATATCTATTTCATTCCTAGTCGAAATCCTTGGTTATATTCATTGTAACTAATAGTATGATGAAGAAAGATGAACATACAACAAGCAAACGTGATAATTGATAATGAAAGAAGCAATGTGATGAATGAACTATCCTCAAAGTCTGTTTCTCTTTTGGACACTCTCAAGGCAAATAGGAGGTATTCAAATATTGTTTTCTGATCAACAAATGAAGGATTTACTAAAAATGACCAATGAGGTTCTTTTGAAGTTCAAAAAACAATCAAAGGAGATGAATTTTTGAATACTTGTAAAATTTGTAATAAGCCATACTATGTGGGTAGAAAAGGCTATTGTTCAAATGATTGTTATTTGAAAGTTTTAGATTCCCGTCTGATTGCTTGTTTTAGGGATGATTCTAGTCATACTGAACTTTTAGCAACTCTGGTCTAAACTTTCATTTCCTAGTTTCTGAAATGTAATCTAATAGATTCTTTTTCTCAATATCGTACTTATCATGATTTTTTACAAAATCCTTGATTGCCATTGCAATCAAATTTGTATCTAAATTTTCTTTATTCTTTAGAATTGTCTGCAATAGAATTTCTTTTGATGTTTCTACCTCTAATCTTCTTTGAGATACATTCACAGGCTATGTTTGTTTTTTAGATTTTAATATTTACTACTGTTTGCAACTTGATTATCAATTATTATTTTAGACATTTTTGTTCTTAAATTATCTATTTTGGCATCTAGTTTTCCGTTAGTATTTAATGACAGTTTGTTATTGTAGAAAATATATGGATTCCACTGATGTAATAGATGAAGTCAATGCGTTACTGAAGCTAGGCGTTGGTGATTCGTATAGATTGGAGCATATCAAACAAGCATTTATTCAAAATAAAACTATCTGGGTAACTGATGAAAATTATCTTAAAAGAATGAGAGAAAAATATCTTGTAAAACATGCTTCTGAGACTCAACCAAATGAAGAAATTGTTTTTGAAAATGAACCTGAAGAAAAAGAAACCATTCATTGCTGGAAATGTGGAAAAAAATGTCCATTAGGTGCTAATTTTTGTATGAGTTGTGGAACTTCAATTTTTGAAGTAGGTGAAACCCCTCAATCTGTCACAGAATCAAAACCTGTAAATTCTAAAAATTTTACAAAATCTATTCCATTAAAAATTCCCATAATTGTTGGAATTCCTGTTTTAATTTTGATTATTCTTGGTGCAGCGTATTCTCAAGGATATTTTGATAGTGCATTTGAGAAGTCCTCTTCAATTCCTGATGCTGTAATTGAGAATGAAGATATTTTCTATGGAGAATATGATTCTAAATGTGGTACTGGAACTGTACTTGATCCTGATACTAATTTCTGTGTGCCAGGAATGGTAAAAACAAATGATTCAGATGAATCTAATTCTAAATGTGGTGCTGGAACAGTATTTGATTCTGACACCAACACGTGTATTCCTCAATAAATGAGATATTTTTTAGATGATATTTTTTTGTTAAAATTCACCAATAATTTTTTCTATGCCTTCTTGTAGTAAAATACAATGCATTGTGATAACTCTTGCAAAAAACTCAAGGCCATTAGTAATAGTCATGAAGGTGGCAGATACGAACATGGCCAAAAACGATGTCCCAATTGTGAGGTATTCATTGTATGGGAGGGGTTATGGTGTCCTTGTTGTGGACGTTTATTGAGAACAAAACCTAGAGCCCGAAAATTAAAACAAAAATTAGCTCTGAAAAAATCTCAAAGATAAATAACAAAATGAACGATTTTGTTAAACGGGATTATCTACAATTTCAGATAATCTACGTATGTGTGTAGAATTGTTTTTCACTGCTGAGTTTATTGCTTCTTGCATTTCTTTTTTGTATTCTTGATATTCTTTTGTCTTTTCCTTAACCACATCGCATTTTTCAATAATATCCAAATTCATGAAATTTTTAAATTGATCGTGAGTCACATAACACGAATAGAGTTTTTTGTCTTCTTTGAATTTGTAATTTATTTTGAATGGCATTCTTAACTAACTATTTTATGAATATGTGATATTTATCCAGATGTAATTAAGAAACCGTACATGTGATTTTCACAACTTCCCATTATTGGGACATTTCTCTTCTTTACCTTTAGATTAAAGTAAATATGGTGGACCGAATGGGATTTGAACCCACGACCTTTGCGGAGAAATTATTCTCTTACGCAGTGTGAGTGCGTCATCCAAACCAAACTAGACGACCGGTCCAACTCAATTAGTCTGTTGGTAGTTTTTTTGTCTTTGCTATGTGATATGTCACTATTACCTTGGCCTTTTGTACTCATTTGAAAAATCTTCAACATGTCATTACAAGAATTTGATGCATTAATTGATCGTATGAAATTAGCTTTTGAATATGCTGACAATCTGGGGCAATATGTAGAATCTGCTAAAGTTTTGTTTCAAATGAATGATCAATTGCCCGATGATCTTCAATTAACCTTTGAAGAACTAGATAATCCTGAAACTGCAAAATCCTTTGTGAAACAATACAATAATGAATTAAAATCTGCAATTGTAGATTATCGACAAAGATTGATGACTGTTTAATTCTATTTCTTAACACCGAGATTTCTGTTCTTTAATCTCAAGTATGGATTTCTGCATTTTCTACATCTTGTTGCGCCAATATCATTTCTACATCCACATTTGAAGCAAATTCTCATTACAAGACGTGCTTGTTGTGCAATTCGTTTCTTTTCTGGGTCTGTAACTGGCATTTAATTTTCTCCTCAATCTCTCTCTTTTATTCTAATCGGATTTTTCCATCTTTCCTGCTAATAATACTGGTACCTCAGCAGGTCTTTTTGCAACTGGGATGTTTGCTTTGTTAAACATTGACACCTTGGATTCTGCAGAACCATAAGTCCCCATTACAATTGCTCCTGCATGTCCCATTCTCTTTTCTTTTGGTGCTGCTCGTCCTGCAATGTAAGCTACGGTTGGTTTGTTAAACCCACTATCAATTATTCTCTGAGCTAAAATTTCTTCAGAATCTCCCCCGATTTCTCCTACTACTACTAGTCCCTCTAAATCTGGAATATCTTTTACCATTTCAAATGCATCAATTAGTCTGGTACCGTTAACTGGGTCTCCTCCAATCCCAATTGTAATTGATTGACCAAAACCAGAATTTGTTAGGGCATCTGAAATTTCATAGAGTAATGTTCCACTTTTTGATAACACTGCAATTTTGCCTGCTTTGAAAGGCATGGGTGGCATGATTCCAATTTTGATTAATTCTGGAATCATAATCCCTGGTGTGTTTGGTCCAATAACCACTGCTCCTTTTTGGTTTGCAAGATCTAATGTTTCCATTGTATCTCTAATTGGAACATGCTCTGGAATTGCAACTAGTAATTTGATTCCTGCATTTAATGCATCTTTTGCAGCTCCAAGGAAGAATTTTGCTGGAACAAAGATAATTGAAATTTTAGCATTTGTTGCATCTACTGCTTCTTGCATTGTATTGTAAACTGGAACTTTATCCTCAAATTTCTGACCCCCTTTACCTGGAGTTACTCCTGCAACTACATTGGTTCCGTATGCAATCATTTGTTTTGCATGTAGTGAACCATATGCTCCAGTAATTCCTTGAACTATGACGCCTTTATTTTCATAATCAGAATCTTCTGGTTTTCCTTTTAGTAATTCAAAAATATCTGTCATTTCTTTACTCCCATTACTGCAGCATTGATTGCCTCTTCTACAGAATCAAAGATATTAGTTCTGGAACCTTGGAGCATTTCTTTTGCTTTTTCAGATTCTGTACCCTTTAGTCTTGAAAATACAGGCAAATCAATTAGATTATTTTCATATGCTTTGAGAAATGCTTCTGCAACAACCGTTGTTTTCACAATTCCTCCATAGAGGTTTACGAGAATTCCCTTTACTCTATCTAATTTACTAATCAAAGTTAATGCCTCATACACTGACTCTGTAGTTGCACCGCCACCTACATCTAAGAAACATGCAGGCTTTCCACCATTGTCTGATAACATATCTAGAGTTGACATTACTAATCCTGCACCGTTTCCAACAACAGCGATATCTCCATCTAATTCAACAAGTGAAAATCCACTTTTCTCAGCTTGTTCTTCAATTGCTGTTTTTTCTTGATATTTTTCTAATTCTGGATGTCGAAAATTACTATTGTCATCTGTTACAAATTTACCGTCAAGTGCCATAATTGTGTCATCTTGCATAATAGCTAGTGGATTAATTTCTACTAGTTCTGCTTCTTTTTCAATTGTAAGTTTTGATAATTTCTTTAATGTGTCAACAAATTGGTCTGCTGTATTTCCTTCCAATTCCATTTCTTTTGCAACTTCTTTTGCAAGCTCATCTGAAACTTCACCTAATCCTACTTCTTTGATAATTTGATTTTTCACTGATTCAATTTCAACTCCTCCTTCAGCTGATGCGATAATAGTATAGCATCTCTTTGAACGATTCAAAAATAATGATAGATACAATTCTTTTTTGATATCTGCCATTTTCTCAAGCAAAATTGCTCTTGCTTTCTCACCTTTTATTGTCAAGTCCATAACTTGGGGATACTTTAATTCAAATTCATCATCATTTTGACATTTTTGAATTCCGCCGGCTTTACCTCTACCTCCAACTGGAACTTGAATTTTAATTACAAATGGATATCCTAATTCTTTAACGTGTTTTCGACCTTCTTCTATATTGGTAGATGATATGCTGGGAAGAAGGTTGATTCCATACTCTCTAAACAATTCCTTAGCCTGAAATTCTAATAATTGCATGCAAAAATCATGAATTTTACGGTCTTTATTAACTATGATACTATTTCAATTGTTCATCAAGAAAATCTATCATTTCTAAAAAGCGATCTTTACTTTTTCTCAATAATTCTTGAGGATATTCTTCAATTGTAAATACAAATTGTTGATGGAAACTTGGAACTAGAATTCCTCCTGATGTCACCATCTGCTCAACCACATATCCTTTGGTGAGTGTACATACAATCTCTTCATATGATTCTTCTTCTTCTTCTAGAGTTTGCCTGTACAGAACAATAGGTCTGTTTGTTTTTGCAACAATGTTTGAGCCTTTTTCTAACAGATCTGATAAATGCTGAATTTGCCAAGCATCCAGACTAATCTGTTTTACCATGATATCAATACGTGATTTTTCTATTTAACCGTGATAAAACAACGCATCTTCACAATTTGTCGTCAATAAAGTCACCTTTATTGTGAATTTTAAATAAAGAAAATGATTTGGCACTTAAGCCATATCTAGTGCTCTAGAATGTTTTCGTGTATGTGGTCTTTCACCTGCATACTTTCTTCTCATGTGTCCTGATGGTCTTCCATAGATTAGCTCTAGGAACCAAGACTCATGTTCAATCTCTTCAGCCAAGATATCTTTTGCAATATCATATGTAGCAGGATCTTTTCCTAATGTCATCTGACAAATTTTATTCCAGTTGACAATTGCTCCTTGTTCTGCTTTGAGACATTTTTCTAGAATCGCATTATGATCTGTTGGATTTTCTGGAAGTTGTAAGAATTCACAACCTGAAATTTTGATAAATTCAGTTGCATCATTTGGGAGTGCTCCACCTAATTGATAGATTCTCTCAAGACATGATTCAAAGTGGCTAAGATCTTCTAGTCTAGCATCTTCGATAATTCCTTTCAATCCTTCACCTTCTATGCCTGTACAATGTGCTCTGAGGTTGGTAAAGTAATAGTATGCAGTAAATTCTACGGCTGCATTTTTGATTAATTCTTTAACCAATTCATCAACATCTAGGCCATTTTGTTTTAGAACGTTAATTCCAACAACATTTGGATTTGATTCGGACATTTACTTATGCACTTTGTGATTGTAATAAAAATATTACATTCATTTTCAAAATCTATTCTACAGAAATTTTGATTTTTTGACCATCAATGTCATCTTCTTTGTATTCTTTACAAGTCTCTGTAAAGTTGACTTGTTTTACTCTAACTAAAAATGCCAATTCTTTAGCTTTCTCTTTCATCATTTCAAGTGATTCTTCATCTAATTCCAAAATTGATGCAACCTCTAAAACATCAGTTGGAGTGTACCCTCTTTCTTTTCTTAGAGTTTGTAGTCTTCTTGCAATATCTTTGACTAATCCTCTTGCCATCATCTCTCTGTTTCTAGAAGTTGAAATTAGTACAGTGTAATTGTCTCTTTTTCCAACTGCAAAATTTTCACTTGCATCAAAGTTTACGATAAAATCTTCCTTGTCTAATGAAATTTTTTCACCATCAATATCAAAGTCGAATTTTGATTCTTTTTGTAAAGATGAAATAATTTCTTCAGGATCTGTTTCGTTAAATGTTGAAACTAACTTTCCCATGTGTTGTTTTGCCTTTGGTCCAATTCTTTTTCTTTCTAATTCTACAACTCCTTTAACTGGTAATCCTAATTGTTTTAATTCTAAAATTTGTTCAAGACCTGATTCTTTTTCTGTCTCAGTAATGGTAAATTTTTCTACATTTAGTTGAGATTGTAATAATTCTGATAATGATTCAAGCTTTATCTTTTGACCTTTTTGAACACAAATCTGTGCCTCATTTAATGGCCATCTTCTCTTCAGTTTTCCTTTCATTCTTGCAGCTGATGAAATGGATACTATGTCTTTCATAATATCAAATGATTCTTCAATTTCTTCATTAACTAGTGATTCTTGATATGTTGGCCAATTATCAAGTAGTATACTCTGCTTTCCTGAAAATACTGTTTGATACAGATGTTCACTTGTAAATGGACAAAATGGGTGTATCAAAATATCTAGTGTTTTGAGAACTTCACTTAATACTGCATAAATTGATAATCTTCTATTTTTCTTACCTTCGTCCTCATCCCATAATTCCCCTCTTGTAATTGGAATGTATATCTGGCTAAGATTGTTAATTATGAAATCATCAATTGCTTTTGCTCCTTCATGGAACTTGCAGTTCTGATTTTTTTCAGTCAAAATTTGAATCAATTTTTGAAGTTTTGATAAGAGCCAAATGTCTGGTGATGTGAGTAAATCATTTTGTTTTGCCCACTCGATTGTATTGGTATTATCAAAATTATCGTACTGACTATTTTGTTGAAAGTATAGGTGAAGATTGAATAATGTATTGATTACTTGGTATGGTCTTGACATTAACTCATCTGTACTGAAACTGAGTGGCTCAATTGGACTAGCTTTCCACATGAAATAGAATCTAATCAAATCTGCTGGATATTTTTGTAATAGTTCTGCCCCTTCCAAAACATTTCCTTTACTCTTACTCATTTTTCCACCCTTTTCATCTAGTACGTGTCCTTGGAACAAAAATGCCTTGTAGGGAGGTGTTGCAGAGTTGTTTAAAATCACATTTTCAATTAATAGAGTATATGCCCAACCTCTGGTTTGATCAATCCCTTCTGTAAAGAATGGAGCTGGAATTTCATTAGAGTATTCTTCATCTGTTAGTGATGAATATGGTGCAGACCCACTGTTATGCCATGTGTCTAAAACATATTCTTCTCTCTTTGTGTTAACTCCATTGCATTTTTTGCATTTTACTGTAATGTTGTCAATCCATGGTCTGTGTAATTCAAAGTCTGGACCGTCAGGTAATTTGTCTGCTGATGCTACAATGTCTTTTCTTGTAAAGAACCAATTTTTCTCACCACAATCTTTACAATTCCAAACAGGTAGTGGACATCCCCAAATTCTTTCACGAGAAATACACCATGGATGTCTTTCTTTGATAATTCCTAGAAATCTATTCTTTGGTTGCTCAAAAAAATACTCTACACTTTCAGCAGCATCAATCGCTTTGTTTTCCAGTCTGTCTAATTTGTAGAACCATCCTCTACGAGCAAGCCACACAATTGGATGGTGTGATCTCCAACATAGTGGATATTTGTGCTTAATTTTACCTATTTTTACAAGGGCGTTATGCTCTTTTAGATCCTCTACAATTGGTCTATCTGCATCTCTTACAAACATCCCTTCGTATTTTCCGGCCTTGTCTGTGAATTTCACCTCATCGTTAATTGGACTGAAAATTTTGACTTTTCTTTTATTTGCAATTTTGATATCTTCTTCACCATTTGCTGGTGACAAGTGTACTAGTCCACTTCCGGTACTTGCATCTACAAACGTTTCAGATACTGCCACATGGTAATTTTCTAATTTTGAAATTTCATTTAATTCTGGGATTAAATCTAATAATGGGTGGACGTACTTTTTTCCTTCAAACTCTGAACCCTTTGCTGTCTTCTCAATTTTATAATCTTCAATTTTTAACTCTACCATTAATTCTTCTAATCTTGTTTTTCCAATTACCCATGTCTCATTTTCAACTTTAACATATGCATATTCTTCTTCTGGCTGTAGTCCTACCATTGCATCTGTAACTAATGTAAATGGCATAGTAGTCCATACTATCAAAAATGCATCTTCATTGACTAGTTTTACCTTGTAGTATAATGATGGGTCTTTGACTTCTTCATATCCTTGATTAACTTCTGCGTGACTAAGTGATGTTTGGCAACTAGGACAATATGCAATTACTGTGAAATCTTCTTCAAGAATTTTATTTTCATATGCCTTTTTGAGTACTTGCCATTCTCTTTCAATGAATTCATCTCTAAAAGTCCAATATGCTTTTTCATGATTAAATGACATTCCAAGTAGATCATCAACTTCTACCCATGTCTTGTTAAATTTCTCTACAACTTTTTTACATTCAGATACTATTCTTTCTACTCCGAATTCTTTGATTGCTTCAGTTTTCCCTCCAGAAACTCCAAGTTCTTTTTCAACCTGTAATTCGACAGGAAGTCCTTGCGTATCCCATCCTCCATTAAATTCAATTTTTTTACCTTGTAGTGTGTTGAATCTATACCACAAATCTTTGATTACTCTGCCTCTGAGATGCCCTGCATGTGGAATCCCATTCATAGTTGGTGGACCCTCGATAAATCGAATTTTTTCAGGTTTGTCTGATGCAAAAATCTGTTTTTCTAAATCTATGGATTTGATGTACTCTTTTACTTGAGATTCTATTGCTTTTGCATCAAATTTTGTGGAAAGTTCCATCTGGATTTTGATATGTTTGTGGCATTATAAAGCTAAATTGATTTGTTGAGACTTGGATTATATAATTGGGTGAAAGATAATTTTTGTTGGTAAATGTATTAGTGATTGGAGCAGGTGGACGAGAACATGCATTATCTTGGAAATTATCTCAAAGCAGTAAAGTTGAAACTGTTTTTACAGCACCTGGAAATGGTGGAACTCTAAACAATGTTCCAATAGATGTATCTGATTTGGATGCTCTTGCTGATTTTGCTCGAAAAAATAATTGCTTTACCGTAGTTGGTCCTGAAGATCCCCTTGCTGCAGGAATTGTTGATAAATTTAATAAATTAAATCTCAAAGTTTTTGGACCCTCTCAGAAAGCTGCCCAGCTTGAATCAAGTAAGATTTGGGCTAAAGACTTTATGAAAAGAAATAACATTCCTACAGCTCGTTTTGAAATATTTGATGATGCTCAACAAGCTCAAGATTATGTGAAATCTCTTGATTACAATGTAGTTGTAAAAGCAGATGGCTTGGCAGCTGGAAAAGGTGTAATTGTTTGCAATAGTAATGATGAGGCAATTTCTGCAATTCAAACAATTTTGGTAAAAAAGACATTTGGTGATGCTGGAAATCGAATAATTATTGAAGAAAGAATTGACGGAATTGAGGCTTCGTACATTGCACTTTCAGACGGTGATGTTGCTATTCCTATGGCTTCAAGTCAGGATCACAAGCGAATTTTTGATAATGATGAGGGTCCTAATACTGGAGGTATGGGGGCGTATTCTCCTACACCTATAATTGATGATGCTTTGACAAAAATCATTCAAGAAGAAATTATTGAGAAAACCATTCTTGCGATGAAAACTGAGGGAATTACCTTCAAGGGATTTTTGTATGCTGGAATTATGATTCGTGATGGAAAACCATTTGTTTTAGAGTATAACGTTAGAATGGGTGACCCTGAATGCCAACCAATTACTATGAGAATGGATTTTGATTTGTATGATTATTTTGTTGCAAGTGTAGATGGAACACTATCTTCCATGCCAACTGCATTGTGGAAATCTCAATCTGCAGTATGTGTCGTATTGGCATCAAAAGGATATCCTGAATCATATTCTAAAAATGATGAGATTACAGGATTTGATTCAGTTCCAGAAGGTGCAATTGTATTTCATGCAGGGACAAAAAAATCTGATGGAAAAATTTTTTCCAATGGAGGACGCGTATTGGGCGTAACTGCATTAGGTGATACTTTGAATTCTGCAATTACTAATGCGTATTCTGCAACAGAGAAAATTTCATGGTCTCAAAAATACAACCGAAAAGACATTGGTAAAAAAGGGCTTTCTTATCTCTGAGTTTGTATCATGTTATCTTCAGTAACAATCCAATCAATTGGTATGTCATGATCTGACTTTGGAATATTTTTAATAATCTGTTTTTCATATGTAAGAGAAATCGTTGTAGTTTTATTTTCTGCTAAAAATTTATCATAAAATCCATGACCATACCCAAGTCTGATTCCTGATGGGGAAATCCCTACAGTAGGTACCAAAATCACTTCTAGATTGTTATCTACTGGGCAGTCATCCTTTGGTTCCATAATGTCAAAACTTCCTTGTTCTAGGCTCGAAAAATCAACAATTTTCCTAAATTCCATTTTTTCACCAATGACTTTGGGAAGAAAAACATCTTTTCCTTGACTGATTAATTCCTGAATGATATCTTGTGTGAATACCTCACTTCCAATTGGATAATATACTCCAATTTTTTGAGCATTTTTGAAGGCAAAAATTTTCTTTAATTTCTTTTGTATTTTTCCACTTACAATCTTCATTAAATCAAAAGACGTGTTGTCTCTTTGTTCTATAAGACGATTTCGAAGTGATTCTTTTTCAGGATTATTTTCCAATTTGACTACTCAATGATGCTGCTGTGATTGTATTTTTTAATAGCATAGCAACTGTCATAGGCCCAACTCCTCCAGGAACTGGTGTTGCAAAAGATGCTTTTTGAATTATATCTTCATAATCTGAATCTCCTACCAATTTCTCTTCAAATCTTGAAATTGCAACATCGATAACTATGGCGCCCTCTTTGATCATATCTGATGTTAATTTGAATTTAGTTCTGTCACCTACTGCAGTAATTACAATATCAGATGCTTTACACAATTCAGTCAAGTTTTTGGTTTTAGAGTGACATGTTAATACAGTTGCATTTTTTTCTAATAGCAAATGATATAGCGGTTTTCCGACTAGATTACTTCTGTTAATTAATACAATATTTTTTCCTTCTATGTCTATTCCGTGATAATCAAACATTTCCATCACTCCTGATGGTGTACATGCAACAAGTGCTGCTTTTTTCATTGCAAGTAGCCCTGCATTATGTGGAGTTAAACCGTCAACATCCTTTATTGGTGATATTCTTGATGTGGTTGCAAATTCGTCTAATTGATTTGGTAATGGAAGCTGAACTAGAATTCCATGAACCGAATCATCTAAATTTAATTCATCAATAATTTTTGTTAATTCTGATTGTGTGATCTTTGCATCTAATTTGTGGTCTTTAGTTGCAATTCCTACTTCCTCACATGCCTTGTGTTTATTCCTCACATATGTTGCAGATGCTGGATTATCTCCAATCAAAACCGTGGCTAAACATGGTGAAATACCTTGTTTTTTCAATTCTTCGGCTGCTTTTTTGACCCTGTCTTTAACTGATTGAGCGATAATTTTACCGTCAATTTTTACTCCTACCATGGTCTGTTTTTGATTTGTAGATATTTAATTCTTGGAATTCTTTGATGAAAATCTTAGAAAAGAAATTAAATGGTTATTTTCCTAGTCATATCATGTTTGTAATGATTGCAGATATTCAACTAAAAGATGGAGCTGAAGAGGATTTCAAAAGCTGGTTTGCAGAATCAAACAAAGTATTGTGCAACTTTCCAGGATTCATCTCAAGAAAATTCCTAAAATCTTCTGATGGAAGCTATAGGATTCTAGTAGAGCATGAAAGTAAAGAGACATTTATCAAAATGCATCAAAGTCCTGAACATGAAAAAGTTCATCCAACTGGACATTCATTCATGAGTGCTGATCCTCAAAGAAAAACATACACTGTAGCTGCTGAATAAAATTGAAACTAGAGTATGATTTAGATGCATACCTTGAAAAAATCAAAAATAACAACTCTTACTTTCATACTTTTATCAATAAAGATAGTTTAGCAACTGGTGTTTTAGTTTTAAAACCTGGCGAAGAAGATACTCAAACACCGCATGACAGTGATGAGGTATACTATGTTATTTCTGGTAATGGGTTTTTGAAAATTAAGGACAAAGATTACAAAGTTTCTAAAGACAAGTTATTTTTTGTAGCAAAGGATGTGGAGCATTTTTTCCATGGAAATACAAAGGAACTCAAAGTGTTGTATTTTTTTGGTGGGCCTGATTCTTAACTGATTATAGTTCTTCTTCCTGAAACTTTGATTTTCTTTCTTGCAAATAGATTAACAGCTTCAGGATAAATTCTGTGTTCCTCTTTTAGAATTCTTTTTGATAGTGATTCTTCTGTATCCTTTTCATTTACTTTTACAACTGCTTGAATAATTACAGGACCTGTATCCATTCCAGAATCTACAAAATGTACAGAACACCCTGATACTTTGGCTCCATAATCTAATGCCTGTTTTTGAGAATCTAATCCTGGAAAGGCTGGAAGTAATGCTGGGTGTATGTTGATAATTTTATTCTTGTATTTTTTTACAAATTCTGGGCTGATTATCCTCATGAATCCTGCTAGGCATACTAGACCATTTTTTGGAGTGACTCCGTATTTTGTTAAAATGGAAATTATTTTTTTATCATATTCTGCTCTAGTACCTTTGAATCCTTTACTTTCAATAATTTCTATGGGAACTCCTAATTTTTGGGCAATTTTCAATCCTTTTGCATCTTGTTTGTTAGAAATCACTATTGCTGGTTTAATTGGAATCTTTTTTTTCTTAATTGCCTTTAAGATGGATTCCATGTTGCTCCCGCGCCCTGAGATTAAAATTCCTAGATTTAGCAACTAGTCAATAGTAGATCAAACCTGCAATTTATATCAAATCCAACAAGAATTCTTCTCATTGCCTAGAAAAGTCAGGATGACAAAAAATGGAATCCTGTGTGAAGTTGGTGAAAAACGAGTTTGTTTAGATCCAAAAAATGGTGATTCAACAGGAATCAACTTTGTATCTCATGCTCATTCTGATCATCTTCCATCAAAAAATGGTGGTACTATTCTCTCATCTATTGAGACAAACGAGATTGCTAATCTGAGAGGATTCAAGATGGAAAATCATGTTGATTCACTGGATGATTTTTCTCTAATTGATAGTGGCCATATTTTAGGTGCCAAAGGACTACTCTTTGATGATGTCTTCTATACTGGTGATATTTGTACAAGAGATCGTGGATTTCTTAAAGGTGCAAAAATTCCAAAATGCAAGACTCTGATTACTGAATGTACATTTGGTTTACCTGAGTTTGTTTTTCCTAAACTTGATGAAACTCTCAAACAAGTAAATGAATTAATTTCTGAACTTTATGGAAAAGGAATTCCTGTAATTTTGATGGGATATCAATTAGGCAAAGCCCAGACAATCACACAATTCTTTGGACATTGGGGCCCATTGTATCTTCATGATTCTGTAAAAGATATGAATTCACTTCATCAAAAATTTGGGGTTCCTCTAAATGATGGAATTGGTCATACTGAGGCTGAGAAAAATGGGTTATTGTATAAAAAACCTTGGATTATGGTAGCTCCTATGTTGTCTAGCAAAAATAAATTTGTTCAAGATATGAAATCAAAATATGGTGCAGTAACAATTGGATTTAGCGGATGGGCGCAATCCACCAAATTCTCTTTTGGAAGACGCACAGACTATTCTATTCCAATGAGTGATCATTGTGATTACAATGAATTAATTGATATGGTGATACAATCCGGTGCAGAACAAGTTTACACTATCCATGGATTTGTAGATGAGTTCGCTGAGGATTTAAGGAAAAGAGGAATTAGTGCACAGCCATTATTGGAAAATTCTTTAGATGATTTTACTTAGTAAATTCATTACATTCACAATCTTCTACCAGACAAGTCTCAGAATTTCTAATATGATCATGTGAGAAGTGTTTACAATTTCCATTTTTACATATTCTTCTTTGAGCTTCTTTTTGTACTACTGATTGAGCAATCTCATTTGCTTTTTCTTTTGTGTATCCCTTTTTGTCAATATAGAAATGAACTACTCTGTTGTAAAGTATATCTGGATTGAATTGTTTTTCTAGCATAGTTTTCTCTGTATATATTACATCATTATTTTATTAAAATAGATCGGGATTTCTTATTTTTAAAAATCTTAATTTTCTTTTGAAATAATTTTTTTATTTGCTACCTTGAATGCATTCTTTGTTAATATGTCAAAACCTGCAATGGATGCAACTAAACTAACAAATATCATTAATTCTGCTAAATCTGAAAGCATTTGATCTTGAATTGCTTCAATTTGAGGACCAATAATGGTAATTCCAACTACAAATGCAATAATTGCTGATGCTATGCCACTTTTTGCATCATATTCCTCTTTAGATTTGAGCCATCCGAGAATATTTTGTAATGCCACTCCTGTTACCACAATTGTTATTGTTGCTAGAACTGGAGATAAACCAAATACTTCCATATGTAAATTAAGCCAAAAATCTTAATTTAGTTTAGTAATAACTTATGAGTGAATCTTATAACGTCCTTTTTCAATCCTTTATTTCAAAATCACTCCTACATCCATTAGATTTGTGTGCGTGGCATTTGTAATGACATTTCCTTTTTGTTTTTGGAAGAATCGCCCAGAATCACTATTTTTAAGAAACTCTTTCATTACGTCTAAATCTATTTTGACGTTTTCTGTGATAGCTCCGGCAAAAACTGAATTACCATCAATTCCATCAGTTCCAATTGAAGCAATAACCATTTTTTTTAATTTTTGAGTATTTTTCAATAATCTTAAAACTAGTTCTTGATTTCTTCCCCCCATTCCTTTTCCTAGAACTTTAACTGTAGTTTCTCCTCCAAAAATTATGCATGTTTTTTCATCTTCTGAAATTTTTTCAAGAATTTTTGTTACTGCTTCTTTAATGTCTCCAAACAACTGCATCGTGCATACCGTATAGCCTGTTTTTTCAGCTTTCTCTTTCATTGCTTGTAGACAATCATTATTGTTAGCAACAACAAAATTTTCTATTTTAGCTTTTTTTGGAGTTTCTGTTTTTTCTTTTTTTCCTTTCTCTAAAAGATCTAAAACTTCTTGTGGCATTTTCCAACGAATTTTATATTTATCAATAATTTCTAATGCATCTTCATATGTAGTGTCATCCATGTATGTAGTTCCTGAAGCAATGGATGAAAGATCATCACCTTCTACATCTGACATGACTAAACTTACACCTTCACACTTCATGTTTTCTACTAGTTTTCCTCCTTTAATTTTTGAGAGGTGTTTTCGTATGCAGTTAAACTCTTGAATTGTTGCTCCTGACTTTAACAATACATTTGTCACATGAACTTTATCTTCTAAAGTAATATCATCTGGCATTGCAAGCAATGATGAGCCTCCTCCAGAAACTAGAAAAATTATCAATTCATCACTTCGCTTATTTTGAACAAACTTCATGACTTCTTTTGCAGCTTTTACGCTTGTTTGGTCTGGTTTTGGATGTCTGGAATTAAAAATTTGAAATTTTTTACCCTTGATGAGGGATTTTGAGCCTTTTGGGATGACAATTATTCCACTTTTAATTGGAATTAACGCATTTAGTGCTCTAGTCATGGAGTCTCCTGCTTTTCCAAAAGCAACTGAATAGATGTTCGAATATTTCTCAAGATTGAATATTTTTCCGTTTATTTTGATTTCATTTGGTTTAACAAATTTTTGAATGATGTTTTCAGGATTTGCTGCTTGTAATCCTGATTCTAGAATTTCTAAACAATCTTTTTTCTTATCTGTGGTTGCTAAATCTTCAAAATTCCTGATAATCATACTGTCACTCAACAATGCAAGATATAATAATAATCAATGATGCCTCTGATTTATGCAAACAGTACGCATTCCAAAAGTTATCAACTTTGGAGAAAATGCACTTGGTGAAACAGAGTATCCAAAAAATGCC
>Ga0114933_10002094_pt1 | contig 21246 bp, 14 predicted proteins | sample 4SBtaG_FD_89691 | JGI IMG/M metagenome (GOLD analysis project Ga0114933, IMG submission 89691) | Deep subsurface microbial communities from Kolumbo volcano to uncover new lineages of life (NeLLi) - 4SBTROV12_W25 metaG | ecosystem: Environmental > Aquatic > Marine > Volcanic | place: Kolumbo... | reverse complement strand
GCAGAGCCCGTCCGGGGAGCCCTCGCCCGATCGACCGGCGCGCCCCTCGGCCCGGGGCTTCAGGGCATTGTCGACGCTCACGAGACTCTCTCGACAGCCGAGACCCCCGCACTGCTCTTCTTCGATGACGCTCACCGGCTCGGGCAACCCGATCGCGACGCCCTGCGCGCGCTCGCCCGGCTCTCCGACCCAGCTGACCGCCTCTCGATCGTCCTGACCTCGAGGCCTGGCTCGCCCTGGCAAGGGTCCGCGGTTCGTGAGCACACCCTCGGACCGCTCGATGCCCAGGCCGTCGGCGACTGGGCTCGAGGCGAGTTGGACGCGAGCCGGATCTCGGCGCTGCTCGACGCTACTGGGGGCCATCCCGCCCGGATCGGGGCGGTCCTCGAACGCCTGAGGGGCGACGAGATCAGCGAATCTGACTTGGCCGCGGGAGCCGACGTCGCTTTCGCCGCTCCGGACGCGGCGGTCGCTCGGTGCGTCGCCGCCCTCTCCGCGGTGCAGGGCCGCCTCTCAGACGCGCGCGCTGCCGAATGGAGCCTCGAAACCCGCGCGCTGCTCGAGCTGCAACGGACCGGCTTGATCCGACGATCGGAACGGGGCTGGCGCACGACGGGCGCGGTCGATCTCAGGTCCGCCGCGCCTGAGGAGGTCCTGAAGCGCATGCACGCGGAGCTGGCGACGGCAGCGGTGGGTGCGAGCGCCGCGTGGCACCGCGCCCTGGCCGGGGAGCGCGAGGTCGCGCGCGCGGCACTGACCGATGCGGGGCCGGAGCTCGCCGCCGACCCCGCGGCCTGGGCGTCTGCCGTCGAAGCGATCGGTTTTTTATGTATCAGCGAAGATACTGATGCGGCGCTCACCGGCGCCAGGGTACTCGCGGACGCGGGTCGAGCGGGCGAGGCGCTGCGCTTGTTGGCGCGGTCCCTCGCCCGTCGCCCGGATCCCGGCGCTCGGGCCGAAATCCGCGTGGAAGCAGGCGCGGCCCTACTCAAACTCGGGGATGCGCGGCGGGCGAAGCGCTTTCTGGAGCGGGCCATCCCCCACACACAGGCTTCTCGGCCACGGGCACTGGCAACTCTTTCCAGGGCGCTCATCGAGCTGGGCGAGAACGCCGCCGCCGAGGGCTTCGCCGAGCAGGGGCTCGCGCTCGTGCCCGAGGACCACTCCCTGCTCGAGTCCCGCGGAATCGCGCGGGCGTATCTCGGGAACACCTCGGGCGCAGCTGCAGATTTGGGGCGAGCGCTGGCTCGGACATCGGGGCCGCGCGCGCGCGCCCGGATCTCGAGCTACCAGGCGATCGTGGACTTTCGCCGCGGCGATTGGAGAGCGGCTCGCGATCGATACCAGGAAGCCCTCTCCCTCAGCGAGGCGCATGGGCTCGCGGACATCTTGGCGACCGCGGCCCTGAACCTCGGCACGGTCACTCAGCAGCTCGGGGACTGGGGCGCAGCACTCGAGTCCTATGAGCGCGCCGCCCGCACGGCTCGAGCGCTCGGCCGAACGAGCACGCTGGTCACGATCGAGCACAACCTCGCGAACCTCTATCTCGTTGTTGGCCTCTTCGACCGGGCGGAGCGTGCGCTCGGTCGCGTCGCGGCGGCCGCTCAGGCGGCCGGGCTCAGCCATTTCGAGGGCACCGGTGAGATGCTCCGGGGGGAGCTCGCGGTCGGGCGCGGCGATCTGGTCACTGCGCGAGAGAGCTTCGAGCGCGCCCGCCAGTTCTTCGAGCCACGGAACGCGGTTCGCGAGACGGCCGAGTGCCGGCTGCACCTCGGGTCGGTCGCGCGGCGGGCGGGCAACGAGGCCGAGGCGAGAGACTGGCTTGATGGGGTCGTCGTCGAAGGCGCGGACTTGCGCGTCAGGCTGATGCTCGAGCGAGCCCGCTTGGACGCGGACTCGGGCCACACGGACCAGGCGCTCTCACGGCTCGAGCAGGCGCTTCCCGTGGCTCGTGAGGTCCAGGAGCTGCATCTCGAAGCTGAGGTCGAAGCTCAGCTGGCGGAGACGATCGCCATCGCCGGGGCACCGTCCCTGGCTGCGGTTCACCGAGCCGCGGCCAGCGCCGCCTTCGAGCGCATCGCGCTCACCCTTCCCGCGGAATACCGGTCCGCCTTCTTCCGCGTCCCGCCGCGGGCGTTTGCGCCCACCCCCTCGCCCGTTTCGTCCGTGCCCAAAGCAGAGCGCCTGCTCGAGCTGAACAAGCGACTCAACTCATCACTCTCGACACCTCGAGTGCTCGAGCACGCCATCGACGCAGCGATCGAGCTGACGGGTGCAGAGCGCGGATTCATTCTGGTCGCGCAAGCCGATGCGGGTCTCGAGGTGGCGGTGGCTCGCAATCTCGACCGGGAGCGGGTGGGACGATCCCATCTCAAGTTCAGTCACTCGATCGCGCGTCAGGTGCTCGAGGCGGGGGAGCCGCTGCTCACCACGGACGCTCGTCACGATGCCCGGTTTCGGCAAAACGAGTCGGTGCATGCGATGCGCCTGTCGTCGATCATCTGCGTGCCGATCATCGCGCCGCGCGGGGTCTTGGGAGCGATCTACCTCGACAACCGTTTCGAGCGGGGACGCTTCTCCGAGTCGGACGCCACGACGCTCAGCGCCTGTGCCGACCAGATCGCGCTGGCCTTGGAGAACGCCCGTCTCATCGGCGATCTCGAGCGTCGAACGCAAGAGCTCGAGGCGGAGCAGGCCCGCGTCCAAGAGCTGCTCGTGGAGCGGGACGCAGAGATCGAGCGGCTCGAGGAAGAGGTCGGCGGGCGCGACCCAGCAGGGGACCGAGCGCGCTTCCCAGAGATTGTCGGTCGGGGCCCGGCGATGCGAGCGGTGCTCTCCCTGGTGGACAAGGTCGTGCACTCGCCGCTGAGCGTGGTCGTTCAAGGGGAGAGCGGCACCGGCAAGGAGCTCATCGCGCGGGCCATCCACGACCACGGCCCGCGGCGCGAACATGCCTTCGTGGCGCTCAACTGCGGTGCTGTTCCTGATACCTTGCTCGAAGGTGAGCTCTTCGGCTGGGTCAAAGGGGCCTTCACGGGCGCCGAGCGGAAGCGGGATGGCATCTTTGTGCGGGCGCGCGGCGGGACGGTGTTCCTCGACGAAGTCGGTGAGATGCCTCCCGCGATGCAGACCAAGCTCCTCCGCGTCTTGCAGCAGGGTGAGGTAGCGCCCCTCGGGTCCAACGAAGACATCGCCGTGGACGTCCGGGTGGTCGCCGCCACGAACCGTGACCTCCGCGCCGAGGTCGCAGCCGGCCGCTTCCGTGAGGACCTCTTCTACCGCTTGGCTGTCGTCGAGTTGACCATGCCTCCGCTCCGCGAGCGTCGTGAAGACCTCGCCGAGCTCGCGCGCCACCTGCTCAGCAGGCGGGCCGAGCAGCTCGAGCTGCCGGCCCCACGAATCCACCCGGATGCGATGAGACGCATCCTGCAGCACACGTGGCCCGGCAACGTGCGCGAGCTCGAGAACGTGCTGAGCCGCGGCATGGTCATGGGAGACGGCATCGTCATTCGGTCCGAAGATCTCGGGCTCGGCGCCCGCCGCGCGCCGACGCGCGGACGCGAAGAGCACCGAAAAGAGGAGGAGCGGGAGATCTTGGCGGCCCTCGCTGAGCACCGCTGGAACGTCAGCGAGGTCTCCCGAAGCCTCGGCATCCCGCGGACCTCGCTCTATCGGAAGCTGAAGCGCTACGGGATCTGGAAGGACGGATGAGGCTGCTGATTGCACCGATCTGTACCATTCGGGCCGGTGGACGGCCGGTCGGCCAGCCCTAGCGCAGGATCCGGAGGAGGTTCCGGCGCTGGCACCGACCCTGCACTGCGGGTCGCCCATGAAGCGACTCCAGACCGGTCTCCTGCTCTTCCTCCTCCTTCCCAGCTGCTCATCGATTCACCGCGAACCCGCGGACGCAGCCGCGCCCACCGATCTGCGCCCCGAGGATGCCGGGCGCGCCATGGTGGAAGGCATCGCCTGCGGCGAGCAGGTCTGTGCGGTCCCGACACAGGTCTGTCGCGTCACGTGTATCGATGATTCCGGTGAGCGACGCCCCACCTGCATGGAGCCGACGGGCGGCCAGCAGTGCCCGGTAGGCGAGGACTTCCCGGTGCTCATCGCCCGGTGCGACGGAGCCGAGGACTGCTCACCCGGGCAGGTCTGCTCGGTTCTGCATGGAAGCGCAGGCACGTACGTCCAGTGCGCCTGTGAGGCGGGTGACGAGAGGTGTCCCGCGCCTTGGGAGACGGTGCTCTGTCATTCGGACGCGGACTGTCCAGCCTCGACGCCGCGCTGCCGCCCGGGCTCGGACGTGGGGGATTTCTTCCTGACGTGCCAGGAGTAGCGCTGTCCGCCGCGCCCTGTCTGGGGCTTAATGCGCGCCATGACAGGCAGTGTGGAATCGACACCGCTCCTGCGGGCGCTCACCGTCGGACTGACGCTGGCCCTGGTGAGCAGCTGCACATCGGAGCCTCCGCCGATGCCGCCGCCGATGCCGCCGCCGCCGGACGATCGCCTCGAGGAGCTTGGCCGCTGCGCGAGCTTCAACCCGCTGCGCGAGGCCTTCTTCGGCGATACACACACCCACACGCGGCTCTCGCTGGACGCGAACCTTCAGGGCAACCGCCTCACGCCCACCGATGCGTATCGCTTCGCCCGCGGCGAAGAGGTGGGCATTCAGCCCTACGACGCCGCTGGCGAGCCGCTGAGGCGCGCGCAGATCTCCCGGCCTCTCGATTTTGTCGCGCTCTCCGACCACGCCGAGTTCCTGGGTGTCGTGCAGACCTGCATCGATCCCGAGGCCGCCGGCTACGACACCCGCACGTGCCGTACCTACCGTGAGGACCCCGACACATCGTTCCTCACGCTCAACTTGAATTTGGCCTCTCCGCAGGGCTCCGCCCGAACGCCGCGTCCCTGCGCATCCGGAAACTGTCCTGACGCTGAACTCGCCGGCTGGAACGCCGTCCGGGACGCGGCCGAGGCCGCCTACGACCGAACCGACGCGTGCTCCTTCACGAGCTTCGTCGCCTACGAGTGGTCCGGCTCACCCGGCACGATGAACCTGCACCGAAATGTCTTGTTCCGGAATCACGTCGTGCCCGAGCGACCGACGAGCTACTTCGACGAGCAACAAGAAGAGGGCCTGTGGCGCCAGCTCGATGAGTCCTGCGTCGACGCCGACGACGCCTGTGATGTGCTGACGATCCCGCACAACTCGAACCTCAGCTCCGGGCTGATGTTCGAGACGATCGATGAGGCGGGCGCCCCTTTCGACGAGGCCTACGCGCAGGTGCGCTCACGCATGGAGCCCCTGGTCGAGATCTTTCAGCACAAGGGGGCTTCCGAGTGTCTGCCCGGCGCCCCGGCGGCGGACGAGATCTGCGACTTCGAGCTGATGCCATACCGCACGCTGTCGACGGCCAACCTCGGGGGCGAGGCGCAGGCACCCATCCCATCCGACTTCGTGCGACACGCACTCGGCCAAGGCCTCTTGCTCGAGCGAAGCCTCGGCACCAACCCCTTCCAGTACGGCATCATCGCGAGCACGGACACCCACCTCGGCACCCCGGGGGCCGTCGAAGAGGAAACGTTCGTCGGGCATGGCGGCGCCGGACTCACGGTGAGGGACGCCGTGCCGGTCGGTCTCCCGGATCAGGTCTGGTTCAACCCTGGCGGGCTGGCGGTCCTCTGGGCCGAGGAGAACTCGCGGGAGGCACTCTTTCTGGCCATGCGTCGCCGTGAGGCCTACGGCACGAGCGGGACGCGCATCGTGCTCCGCTTCTTTGGCGGATGGGGCTATGAGGCCGACCTCTGTGACCGCGCTGACATGGTTCAGGCTGGCTACGACGGCGGTGTGCCGATGGGCGGAGTGTTGCCGGCGGCCGCTGGCGACGCGCCTCGCTTTGTCGTCTCCGCGCTCCGGGACGCCATGAGCGTTCCTCTCTCTCACGTGCAGATCGTCAAGGGTTGGCTCGAAGGCGGCGAGGCACGCTGGCAGGTCTTCGATGTCGCTGGCGACCCGGCCAACGGGGCCACCGTCGATCCCCTGACCTGCGAGCCCAGCGGCGATGGCGCCGACGGTCTCTGCGATGTCTGGACGGACCCCAGCTTCGATCCGAGCGAGCCGGCCGTCTACTACGCTCGCGTGCTCGAGAACCCCACCTGCCGCTGGCACGCGTACATCTGCAACGCCAACGGGGTCGACTGCGCCGCCCCGGAGACGGTGACGGAGGGCTTCGAGGGCTGCTGTGAGTGGCCAGCGGAGCAACGCGAGCGCGCGTGGAGCTCGCCCATTTGGTACCGGCCGTGAGCGTGTTCGCTCGGCGGCACCCCTTGGTGGTGTTTGCGCTTCTCGGCACGGCGCTCTTCGCGGGACGGTCGGTGCTCGAGCACGTCACGCCGCCGGAGCCGCCAGCCGCTGAGACCCTGACCGTGCGTGTGCCCGAGTCGGCGGACGGAGACGAAGTCGAACGGGCGACGGACGAAGCGGTGCTGCTCTCCTTCGCGACGCGCGCCGGCTTCGTGCAGCGCGACCCGGCGATACGGGACCGCTTGGCGCGCAACGTTCAGTTCGTCGACGCAACGCTCTCTCGATCGGAGGCCCTCGAGGAGGGGCTCCGCTTGCAGATGGAGCGCAGCGATCCGGTGGTGCGAGCGCGCTTGATCTGGCTGGCTACAGAAACCCTGACATCCGCCGATCGTTTCACTCCGACCGATGAGCAGCTGCAGGCCTATCTCGAGCGCAACGAAGCCCGGTACCGGAGACCGCCGACCGTGACGTTCGAGCAGATCTTCGTGAGTCGTGAGCGGCACGGCGAGGCGCTGGACGCTCGCGTTGAATGGGTTGGCGAGCGTCTCGCGGCCGGCCCCTCGGACCCAGGGCTGCTGCCGGCGAGCATGACGCGCGCGCGACCCTCTCGCATCGATGCTCACTTCGGAGGTGGGTTTGCGGAGCGGGTCCTCGCCCTCGAGGTCGACCACTGGTCGGCGCCCCTCCCGTCGACCTATGGCGTTCACTTCGTGCGTGTCCGGGAGCGCCTCCCAGGCCAGGTGCCCACCCTCGAGTCGATCCGAGAGCGCCTCCTGGACGACTACCGTCATGACGCTCGCCCGGAGCGCCTCCGGAGTGCGCTCCGACGCATGCGCAGCGCCGTCCGTATCCGCGTCGTGAGGAGCTCATGAGCGCTCGCCTGATCGTGGGACTCGCGCTGGCGATGGCCGTGAGCTGTCCGCTCTTCGCGCACGCTCATCCGCTGGCGCCCGTGGTTCTCTTTGTGGAAGAGCAAGGCGAAGACATGCTCGTGCGCGTCAAGCGAGCGCGCGCGCAACCGACCGGCGCGGCTTTCGAGGCGCGCGTGCCGGCCGGCTGCGAACGCGTCTCACCGCCGACGGTGACCGAAGCGGCGTCCTATGTCATCGAGCAATCTCGGTTCCGGTGTAGCGAGGGCTTGGCCCCCGGATGGGCGGGCGCCGAATTCGGCGTCGATGGGCTGAGTGAGGCCGGCGTCGACGCGGTTGTTCGCGTCACGCTCATGGATGGGAGCGTCTCTCGCGGCCTGCTCGACCGCTCCGAAGATGTCTTCATCGTGCCCGAGCGCGGGTCGCTTCTGACGACAACGGAGTCTTTCGTGCGGGGCGGTTTCTCCCACCTGCTCGGAGGCCTCGACCACGTGCTCTTGGTCCTGGGCTTGGTGCTCTTGCTCGGCGACCCGCGCCGGATCTTCCTCGCGCTCGCCGCCTTCACCCTCGGCCATGGGCTCTCGATGTGCGCCGCCACGTTCGGTTGGATCGTCTCGTCCGCCTACCTCGCCGAGATCGCGATCGCCCTCACGCTGCTCTGGCTGGCCCGAGAGATCGTGCGGCATCGAGAGGGGCCCGCCGGACTCCGCCAGCCGTATGTCGCGTCCTTCGCCGTCGGGCTCGTGCACGGACTCGGCTTCGCCTCCGCTTTTGCCGGAGCCGGCATGTCCGGGCTCGATCTCGGCCTCGCGCTGGGCGCCTTTCACGTTGGCATCGAACTCGGGCAGGGACTCATCGTCGGCGCCGCCTTGCTCCTGATGTGGCTGGCTCGGCCTCACCGCGAGCCCATGCAGCAGCTGGCCGGCTACGCGACCGGGGCCATCGCGTTCATGTGGGTGATCGAGCGCGTGGTTCAGAGCTAGTTCAGAGCCGCAGCCCGACGGGGCGTCGGCTCAGTAGCCGAACGCCGGGTCCAGGTTTCGCCGGATGTACGCGTCGACGATCTCGCGCTGCCCTTCATCGAGGTAGTCGACGTAACCACCGACTTTGCCGCGGCGCGTCTTGTACGACTCTTTGTCCGTCTTGTTCTTCGGGCTGAGCCGCTCGTTCTGCACCGCGGGGTCGGTTTCGAGGGCGCGCATTCGATCGAAGGTCGCGGCGGCGACCGCCCGCTCGATGGTCTCCGCTGAAGGGTCCATGTCCAGGAACCTTGCGATCGTGGTCAGCTCTCGGGCCGGATCGGAGCGCAGCTCCTCGTACTTGACCATGTGGAACGAGCCCGTGAAGCGACTCTTCGCCAGCCACGAGTTGTAGTAGCTGACGATGGTCCGCAGTGAGCCTCGGTCGGCCATCACGAACTCGGGCAGGGTGCCGACGAAGTGCGACTGACGTTTCGTGAGCTGGAAGTAGATGGAGACCAGCACGTCCCGGGGATCACGGGCCAAGAAGATCACCTTCTTGCCGACGTAGCGGACCGCCCAATTCGAGAACTCTTCAGGGCGGCAGAGGAAGGGTTGTCCGGCGTGCGTGACCCGAACCCACGGGACGCCCGGATACTTGCCCAGCCCGTCGAGCTCCAGCCGCTCCTCCACGCTCGCGTCGAGCCCGAAGTGCTCCACCAGCGCGGAGCCCATCATGAAGCGCAGCCAAGTGCGGCCACACTTTGGGTAGGAGATGAGGAAGGCATCCGCCGAGAGGTCCCAGTACAGAGCCCGAGGCGCGGCGAGGGAGCGAAAGTGAATGTGGCTGTCCCCGTAGACGTGTCGAAACCCGCGCAAGGTCAGCCTTTGAAGGGCGCTCGTCATCGGAGGTCAAGCTGGCAGCTCGACGGGGACCTGTACAGGGCTTTTTGCGTTCGCGAGGGGCGGCGCGGCACTGCGGTCGTGGCTACGTTTTTTGCCGGGCGACGACCGGACGCGGACGGCTACCGACGGGAGACTCACCACCGCACAGAGGTCGGAATGCTCCGGAGGCCGGTGGTCGAAGCGCTCAGTGACCAGGTGCGCACCGAGCCGGCGAAGATGGCGCCGAGCAAGCCGACCGCAGCGAACACTCCGCTCCCGGCGTAGATGAGCGCGGCCGTGGAGAGCGGGTCCGTGAACGACGCACCGATGAATCCACCGATCGAACTCGCGATGTTGAGCAGCGCGAAACCCCAGCTGATGTCCCTGAACTCGCCCGGGACCGATCCTCCTTCAGCCAGTGTGGCTCCGTTGATCAACATCAGGGCCGAGCCGGCGATGAAACCACCGGCGAGCACCATTCCTCCCACCTCACCGAGCCTCCCGAACTCATCGGCCTGCGCGGCGCGCGGGCTGAAGAGAAACACACAGGCCGCTAGGGCGAGGAAGCAGGCCTGCCGGCGGGGCCACGAGCTCAGTACCCAACGCATTCGATCTCCCATCTCCAGGATGCTCAGAGACAGGACCGACGCCGGAAGCCGCGAGCGTATTCAGTCCCTTCCCTCTTTGGCCTGCCCCGAAGCCTCGTCGCGCTCTCCACAAGTCAACAAGTCAACACTACGTCCCCTGAGCTGGGCCCGAGGTGGGGGTGAGGGCGCGGCCTTGGAGGGTCCACTCGGCGCTGGGGTGCTCCCGGTCGAAGGTCAGGTCCACGATCTCGATCTGTTCGTCGTCTTCGCCTTCGTTCCAGACGACGATGAGTTGAGCCGAGACTTCGGTCAGGTCGTCTTCGTTGCTCTGGCGCCGCACTTCGAAGCGGTAGGGCTCTGGTTCGAGCTCAGCCAGGTCGAAGGCCTCGAGGCCGTATTCGGGCGAGAGGTCACGAGGACGGGTCGGGGGCAGTCCGGGCAGGCCCGCCCAGAGCGAAAGCTCTGCGTCCGGGTGCGACCACACGAGGGTCACGCGCAGTTCGCCCGCTTCCCGAAGGACACCGCTGCGACGCATCCAGCGACTGAGCTCCTCGAGGCGCTCGTCGTCGTCCTGCTCTCGCGCGGCCCGACGCAGCCGCGCAAAACGCACCGAAGACCAGAGCAGCGCGGTCCGGGCGATGCCTCGGGCGGCACCTGGCTCGGCGGTCTGCATGAGCGCGCGCTCGAGTCGCAGCGCCTCATCGACCCGGCCCGCGCCTGCGGCGGCTTGTGCGAGCAGGAGCTGCACCGTTCTGTCGTCGGGGCGTATCTCCGCGAGCGTCTGGTACTGCCGGTAGGCGTCCTCGAACCAGCCGTGGGCTCGGTAGATGTCACCGAGCCGGCGGCGGGCCAGCTCGTCGAGGGGCGCGAACTCCACCATCTCACTGAAGACCCGACGCGCTTCCTCCTCACGCCCCATCCGCAGGAACATCTCGCCCACGGCCGTGCGAACGCCCGGGTCCGCCAGCGGGTCGGCGCGCATGCGGTCGGCGAGCCGCTTGGCTTCTCCCTCCCGGTCGGTGCGTTCGAGCAGGGCGAGCAGCCGGAGCTTCAGCTCGAAGCTCCGCGGGTACTGCATCGTGAGCCGCCGCAGCGCGCCGACCTTGGCCCGGTCCGTGCGAGCGCGGCCTAGGATCTGCTCCACCAAGGCCCAGTCCACGCCACGCCCCAGGCCAAACGCACCTCGGACTGCTCGTAGATCCTCCGGCGTTCGGACCCGCCGCAGAATGCGAGAGCGCAAATAGACGCGAGCCGAGGCGCCGTCCATCAGCCCGTAGACCTGTGTCATCGCTTGCACGGAGCCAGCCCGCGCCAAGATCGCAGAGAGAAACGTGCGCCGCCCCAGCCAGCGCTCGGCTTCACAGTTGCGGATGGCCAGACGGTAGAGCCGCACCCATCCCGCGGCGCTCGATTCACCCCTCAGCCGCTCGCTCCAGAGCGCGCGCCGGTCCGCGAGGCTCGAATAGGCGGCGTCGCTGCACCGCCGGCGACGGTGAGCCGCGTCGTCGGTCGTGTGCACGATGTGCGTGATGATTCGCGGACCTTCGGCCTCGGCGGGCTCAGCCCGCGCCGCGGCCGCGCGCGTGGGCTGTGCGCTCCCGCGGCCCCCGCCGACGGACTCGAATGTGAACGGAAGGTTGACGCCGACGACACCGCCACCGTCCGGGGCTGGGAAGGTCCACCGGCGCACCGCCTGGGTCGAGCACGTTTCCACGGCAGAGTTGCTGAGCGTCGATGAGGTGGCCGAGGCGCTCTGCACCGAGCCGGTCGGAGAGATGATGAAGCTCATCGTCACGCGGCCCTCGAGATCGGGGCGCTGATTCAGCTCCTGCTCGTAGCAGAAGCGGACCTCGTTCACGTGGCGCCGGACCACGCGACGGATGACCTCGCGAGAGAGCACGCCGCGAACGTCCGGGTTGCCCAGGCGCACGCGCGGCACGCGGGTGGTGCGGCCCCGCCGCCCGCCAGCGCCTCGTCCGTAGCCAGAGTCGGCCGCCGTGCCGCCTCCGCCGCCGCCGATCGTGCCCAGGTTGCCGAGCCCGATCGTTCCCTCTCCGGTGCCGCCGCCGCCCCGTCCGGTGCCGCGTAGCCCGAGGCCACCGAAGCCGAAGTTCGAGCCGATCTCATCGCCCGCCAGCGCGCCGATCGCAGACATCGGGTCGTTGCCCAACGCCTCCGTGCCGCCCGTCGCGGTGTCGGATCCGTAGGGGGACGTCGGGGAGTTCCAAGAGCCGTTCAGGCTTCGCAAGACGCCGACGGCGCCCGCGTTCTCCGACTCCTCCATGGGCGCCTCGGGGGCTGGCTGCCCTTGGGCCTGCTGGCGAGCCTGTTCCCGGGCCATCTGCGGCGCGGAGTTCCCGCCTGGGCCCTCGATGCCGAAACGGTTGGCCGTCCGCTCCGACGACGCCTCGCCCATCGCACCTTCCTCGCCCCGGTGTCGGCCTGCGGATCCGCCCTCATCGTCGTCGGATTCGTCGAGCCACTCGGGTACCTCCTCCTCCGCCTCGAAGTTGGCTTCCTGGCTTGCGCAACCCGCCAGCGCGAGCGGACCGAGCGCGAGCGTCATCGCGCCGGCGGCGATCTCCTCCGCGGGAGAGTGGTGCCCGCCGACCTGCAGCAGCGGTTGATCCAGCCAGCGGAGCGCGTGCGGTCCCATCTGCGAGAGCTCCCGCCGACTGGGCACGTAGTAGCTCGTGAACGGCGTGATCAGACCGTATCGGGTACCCAGCTCCGCGACCTCCTCGCGGCCGGCCCCCATGTTGATCAGCTCGCGCAGGCGCTCGCCGGCCCAGCGCAGGCGCAGGTCGGTGGTCTCCGCCGTGGTCTGCGTCTCCACCGCCACCGTGTGCGTGAAAGGCTCCCCATCGATCGTGCCCGTCACGGTGACGCTCGTCGGCAGGCCGTCCCGCACTCGTCCCGTCACAGGGAACACCTCTCCGAGGACCGCGCCCATCGGCCGGCGCGGGAAGCTGTTTTCGATTCCCGTCCCGAGGTCCACCTCCACGCCGTGGGCGGTGGGCCGACCCGCGTGGGTGAGGATTCGGAGGCCGGTGTCCGCCGCCTGAGCGCGCTCATCGACGCGGACCGAGAGCCCGCCGCCACGCGTCAGCGACTCGAGCAGCTCGAGGTTTGCGTCGCTGCCGATCGCGACGGCGTAGAGCCGCGCGGGTTCGGGGAGCCGGGCGAAGCGCTCGATCAGCCCCTCGGCCCTGAGCTCGCCCACCGTGGGCGCGCCGTCACCGACGTACACGATCGCGCCGTGGCGCTCCGGGTCCAGAAGCGCGGCGGCCGAGGCGACCGCCTCACCGAGATCGGTCGCGCCGCCGGCGGGCACGCGCGCCAGCCCATCCAAGAGACGTTCGACGCGCTCGGGGGTGGCCGAGCCGAGCTCGGGTTCAGCGCCATCGACCGAACGGATCGTGAGGTCCGCGCTGACGACGGCGACGCGATCGTCGGCGTCGAGGTGCGCCAAGAGCGACTCGACCACGCTGCGACCGAGCTCGAGGTGGCTACGGTCCGTGGCCGCCGAGACGTCCGCCAGGATCACCAGGTCGACCGCGTCGTGACGCGCCTCCGAGAGCGAAGCGGGGAGCACGAGCGGCAGGTAGAAGTAGTCGCGCTCGTCTGCTTCGTTCGGAATGTCGCGGGCGTCGGGGGCCCGCGCGGGCGGGGAGTGCGCAGCGGTCCAGGCTCGCTGCGTTGCGCCCTCGCCGCCCACCAGCTCCAGCCAGAAGTCAGCCCTGGCCCGGAAGTCGGAGCGCCTGATTCGAACCGCACCCTCTTCTACGGTGGCGCCCATGCCGGCGCGCACGCTGATCGCCCCTGCCTCGGCGACGTCCACGGAGAGCGCGAACTCCTGAATGTGCGGCGCGCGCGCACCACCGCTCATGGGGTAGCGGTAGAGGCGGGCGGTGCCCCCGGCCGGAGGGCGCAGCCACTCGGCGTAGCGGATCACAATCCGCCGCGTCGCGCCCGGCGCGATGGGGTAGATGCGCGCCCGGTAGGCGCTCGGCGCGTCCCACTCGAGGAGCGCCGGGTCTTCGGTCGAGCCGCGGTAGACCTGAGCTTGGTAGGCCGCGCGCGCTTGGGCTCTCTCGCGCACATAGCCGTCCACGAGGCGTTCGTCGCGATCGACAGCGAAGCGCTGCAACACGGCCCCGTCGGGGACCTTGATCCGGTAGAGGCCCTCGACGGTCTCGGAGGCGGGGTTGAAGAAGAGCTGGTCGACCTCCGTGACCGCCAGGTCACCGACGATCCGAACCCGTACGTCGAGACGGCGGATGACCAGGGGCCAGCGCGCACGACCGATCTGATCGGGCACGCGCGCTTCCAGGGTCCCGACGCCCGAAGCGCGTTCGGAGCTCGTCGGGCCAGGGCGAGCGAGGCCGCCCGTCCAATCGTGCCAGAGCGTCGCGGCTTCCGTGTGCGCTCCATCTTCGGAGAGCTCCAAGGTCTCGCCGCTCGCGGCGATCCCGCGCTCGTCGCCGCGGGTCCAGCTGACGTCGCCGCGCACGACGTAGACGTGGGTTGTCGCGTCGGCGACGCGGACCGAGAAGGCGGCGTCTTGGGCGCGCAGCGAGCCGGCTTCTGTGAGCAATGAAAGTTGCTCCCCGGGCTGCGTCTCCACGAAGACCCGTCCGCGGCGGAGCGCCACCGAGCCACCGTCGGCCGGTTCGACCTCGCTCTCCCGGTCGAGCAGCAGGCGTGGTCCTTGGTCGAGGCTCAGGCGCGCGAGGCCTCTCTCGCTCGTGGAGACGGTCTCCATCACCGAGACCCGTGCGACCACGGCAGCGGCGGTCTCCTGCACGGTGGTCTCCCCACGGACCGGGACCACTGTCGCGATGGTGTGGTCGACGTCGGCTTCCACGCCCCCACATCCGGTGAAAGCGATCCATACGGCTACCCACGCGGCTCTTCTCATGCCTTCTCCTCGGAGATGGTCCCCACCCCTGGCGGCCCGGGAACCAAGCTACCAGAGGCGCAGACCTTCTGGGCGCGCGGAAGTTCCCCGGCGCCGTTCGCCTCGGCCGTGGCATCCTGGCGAACCATGATCCGGCTCATCACCGAACGACCCGGCTACCGGGTCTACCGGGAAGACGGAGAGGTCTGCATCGAGGCGGCGCCTTCGACGCTCGACGCGATCGAGCAGGCCCACGCGAGCATCGACTCGCCCCACGTGCCGGACGCGCACCGCGACGGGGCGCGGCTGGTCTTGAGCTGTGACGCCGTCGCGAGCGTCGGGGCCGTGCTGACGGAGCTCGCCAAGACCGGCCACGAGATCGGATACGGCGAGGCGGTTGCCTTCAACGAGTTCCTGATGGACGTCGTCGAGGCGGGTCATCGCGCGGGCTGGTACCTCGGCTCTCTCGCGTGGCCGAGCGTGCTCACCACCGCCGACGGCGAGCTCTCGTTGCTCGGGTTCGGACTCGACGCGACCACCCGACCGAACGCGACCACGCCGGGGGCCTCGGTCGCTCCGGAGGTGACGCTCGGGCTCGAGCCGACGGCCGCCTCGGATGTCTTTGTGCTGCACACGCTCGTCCGAACGCTCTTGCCCTTCGCGACCCTGCCGGCGGGATACCGCGCCGCCCTCTCGGGGAGCGGAGAGGTCGAGGCGCTCCGGCACAAGCTCGTCGAGATGTCGCAGCAGGCCCTCGCTCCAGACCCGGCGATGCGGCCGCAGAGCATCGAGGCGCTCCGCCAGCAATACCGTGCCGTGCGGCCGCTCGTGCCAGGCATGCCGGTGGCCGACTTCGATGCGATGCGAGCGACCCTGCGCGAGGGGGTGCGCGCGCTCGAGCCGCGCACGGTGCTGCACCTCGACATGCGCACCCGCTCGATGACGTTGGGGTCCGTCACCCTCGATCTCTCGCGCCGCGCGCTCCTCTGGCGACTCATGACCCGATTGATCGAAGCCCACGAGACGCACACACCGTTGAGCGCTGACGCGTTGATCGAGGCCGGCTGGCCGGACGAGAGCATCCAGGTGCAAGCGGCCCGCACCCGCCTCTACACCGCCGTTCGGGACCTTCGGAAGCGAGGGCTCGGCGACCACCTTCAGAGTCGCGATGGCGGCTATTTCCTGGCTCCGGAGATCGAGGTTCGCAAGCGCTGAGCGCGACGCTTCACCGATCATCTCAGATCAGCTCAGGAGCACCTCAGGCCGATGGAGGCCAGGATGCTTCGCATGCAGGACATGACGACCGACCGCACCACCAAGTCCCACTTCGCCCTGCTTCGGCAGGCGGCCGGCCCGATCTCCGGGCTCGGCGCCAAGGCCATGAGCCTCGTGAACGCCCTGCGCGCCTACGCCGATGGCCCCGCGCTCGATCGCCGCCTGCGTCGCCTCCGGGAGCTCGGTCACATCGAGCGCGAGCCCACTCGAGTGCAGCTGGTCGTCGGCTCGATCGACATGCTGCGTTTCTGGATCGGCCCCGCCGCTGACGACTACTACACGTCGAAGGGCATCGGGTTTGGCTTCCATCAGGTCCTGCGCATCCTCGACGACCCCTCGTCGATGGTTGATCCGACCGGCTTCCTCTCGACCACCGACAACATCATCGGCCACCTCATGCAGATCGTGCACGCCAACCCCGCGTACGATCTGCAGCTGCTCGAGTCCCACGAGCATGGCCTCGCGGAGCTCGAGCGCCAGATCGTGTCGATGATCGACGGGACCCACGAGCGCGCCGAGTCGATTCGAGCGATCGTCGAAGAGGCGGACTACCACGAGCGACTGCTCGCCTATGTGCGGGCCTACCGTCAGAACCCCGAGACGGACGCGCTCCTGCGCAGCAACGTGACCAACGATCCGCACTGGCGTCGGCTCGAGCAGACCTTCGGCACCGTGCCCGGGGCCATGTCCTACTTCGCAAACTTGCCTGACACGTGGCGCGCCGCCGCGAAGCACCTCTTTACGGTCAGGAACTTCCCGCATCACCTCTCGCCGGCGGCGGCACCCCGCGCGTCGAGCGCCGACGCAGCCGTTCCGCTCTCGGCCGTGGCGTAGCGACGTCGAAGCGGGCTCGCCTGGCGGATATGGCCACCCAAGTGGCGGTATTCGCCAATAGTCCAATATAATCAATGTTTTATATCACCACTGGCCCTTGCCAGACCCGGTGATCGCACCCATCATGAATCTCATGGTTCAGGTCATCGTCATCCGCGTTCACTCGAAAGGGGCGCAGGAAGACGGGGCTTCTGGCCGACGCCTCGAGGTCGCTCGGTCGTGACCCGAAACGTATTGATCGTGGATGACAGTCGGGCCGTGCGCCGGACGATCGCGAGGATCGTTGCGCACGCGGGCTACCGGGTCGTCTGTGCTGAGGGGGGAATGGAGGCGGTCGCCGCCGCACGCCGGGGGGACTTTGCGGCGGCGATCGTCGACTACCAGATGCCGGGCATGGACGGACTGCAGCTGCTCTCGCGGCTGCGTGTGCTCCAACCAGGGGCCGCTCGCCTCATGGTGTCCGGGGCCCTGGATCTCGACGTGGTCTTGGCGGCGGTCAATCGCGGTGACGCGTGCCGCGTCCTGGCGAAGCCGATCTCTGCCAAGCGGCTGACCAATGCGCTCAGCGAGGCGATCGCCGGCCGCGAGGCGATGGGACGCGAGTGGTTGGCGGGTCTCGACGAGAGTCGTCGAGAGACCCACGACGCACTCGAGCGGGTGCTCGACGGTGGCTTCGAGGTGGCGCTCCAGCCCATTGTCAGCGCGTCTCAGCTGCAGCCGCTCGGCTTCGAGGCATTGCTACGCCCGACCGTGGACTTCTTTTCGGGTCCGGACGAGGTGCTCCAGGCGGCTGAATCGACCGATCAGATCCACCGACTCGCCGAGGCCGTCGCGACCAAGATCGCAGCGAAGCTCGTCGACCTCGGGATGCCGATTCAGCTCTTCATCAACCTCCACCCCGAGGAGCTCGCCGACACGGCGGCGCTGCTCCAGTCGTACGCCGTGCTTCAGCCGCTGGCTTCGCTCATCGTCTTCGAGATCACCGAGCGCGGCTCGCTGCCGGCTGGCTCGCAGTGGCAAGTGAGCATCGACGCCCTGCGCTCGATCGGTTTCCGGATCGCGCTCGACGATCTGGGGTCGGGCGCTGCGTCTCTGGCCGCTCTAGCCGAGATCGACCCGGACGTTGTGAAGCTCGACATGAGCTTGGTGCGCGACATCGACCAGGAGCGGCGAAAGCGCAAGCTCGTCCAGATGCTCTGTCGGTTCAGCGCGGCCGTGGGCATCCGGGTCGTCGCGGAGGGCATCGAGACCGAAGCCGAAGCCGACACGGTCCGCAACCTCGGGGTGGACATGCTGCAGGGGTACTGGCTCGCGCGGCCCAGCGTCGACACCGAGCAGAGCCTGCGAGCGATCCGGGCGGAGAGCTTGCCCATCGCCGCCGAGCCGGCCCATCGCTCGGGCACCCGCAGACGGCGCGGCGCCGTTGTCGAGCTCGCCGAAAAACGCCGGAAACGAGAAGCTTGAGCGTTTCGCTCAGTCGAGCCCCAGAGCCCTTTTGAGGATCTCGCGCTCTTCGTCGCACTCTGGACAGATGCGACGATGGTGTTCCATCAAAGCGGCGAACGTCTCTTCGAGCGTGCCCTCGACGTCGGCCGCCAGCCGAGCCTGAAACGCTTCACAGTCGAGCTCTTCGTCCTTGGTCTCCGTGAGCAGCCTACGGAGGGTCTTTTCTACGTCCTTCATGGGACCACCTGGGACCGAGAGGGTTCGGGCAGCAGCTCGGCGCTGGTGATGCCGCGGGCTTGGAAGTGCCGAAGCAGACGCTTTCGCCCGTCGTGCATGAGCTTGTACATCGCGCCTCTTCGCCGCCCGGTTCGACGCGCGATCTCCATCAGTGGCACGCCCCCGAGCTCGGCGAGCATCGCCTCTCGCTGCGACTCGGTGAGCGCCTCGTCGATCGCCTCGAGGAGCAGGGCGCCCGCCTGGGTTCGTTCGAGTTGCGTCGCTCCGACGGGGGGCTCGAGCCCCAGCCGCCCCGCGTTGGCCGCGTCCTCTAGGCTCACCGATTTGAACTTCCGGCGGCGCAGTTCACCGAGCGCGAGGTTGACCGCGACAGACGCCGCCCATGTGGTGAAGCGACTGTCGCCGCGGAAGTCATCGAGACGCTCGTAGACGCGGAGGGCAGCGTCCTGTGCGAGATCCTCGAGATCTGCGTCGCCGAGTTGACGGCCGAACCCACGGGCGAGCGCCCGGCGGAGGTAGTCGACGAGGTCTTCCGCCACCGCATCGCGCTCGTCCGATTCGCCGCGCAGCGCCGCCAGCCATTGCTCGTTGGTTCGCGGCACCACGCGACTCTCGGTCTACGGGTAGGGCCTGTCAAGGTTGCGCGAAAACCCCGAGCCCCGCCGGGTCGACTCATGAGAGCCCGGGCTCGGACACCCTGCAGTTGATGGGCACGCCGTGGCGGAGCGCCTTGCTCAGATCCCGAAGCGCAGTGCGAACGCCCTCCTCCACGACCGGATGATAGAAGGGCATCGAGAGCGCCTCGTCGACCGTCAGGTTCGCCTGCACGGCCCACGCGAGGAGATGAGCGAGGTGCTCGACCCGAGGGCCGAAGAGCTCCGCACCGAGCAGGCGGCCGGTGTGCTTGTCGGCGTAGATCCGCACCTTTCCGCGGTTGATGCCCTGCACTCGCGCACGCCCTTGGTTGCCGTAGTCGACTTCTCCCGCGACCGCCTGGCAGTCGGCGAGCGCTCTGAAGCCGCCGCCCACGATGGCGATCTGAGGATCGGTGAAGGCGATGCCGAGCGGCGTCCGCCGGTTGGCGGCCTGAACGTCGGGAAACCGTCCTGCGTTGGCGCCGGCCGTTCGCCCGTCGTCCGCCGCCTCATGAAGAAGCGGATGCAGGAGGTTGGCGTCGCCGGCGACGAAGACCGGGGAATCCCCGAGCTGCAGGGTGTCTGGGTCGATGAGGTATTTGCCGTCCTGCGGCTCGACATCCATCGCGTCGAGCCCGAGCCACGGGAGGGACGTGCGTCGTCCGGCGGCCACCAGGATCCGCTCGAAAGTCTCTTCGCGGCTCGCTCCCCCGGAGTCGACGAACGACACGTGCACCCCCTCGTCGACCGCTTCGACGTTCTCGAGCTCGTAGCTCGGGTGCAGGTCGAGCTCTTCGCCGAGGACCCGCGCCGCCTCGGTGCGCACGGCTGGGTCGGTGATCGGTCCGATCCGGCCTCCCACGCCGAGCAGGGTGGTGCGCACGCCGAGCCGATGAAACGCCTGACCGAGCTCGAGCCCGATCACGCCGAGCCCGACCACGAGCAGGCTCTCCGGCAGGTCCTCGAGTTCGAAGATCCCCTCGTTGGTGAGCGTGACGTGTTCGAGCCCACGGAAAGGCGGCGGCACGAACGGCGTAGTCCCCGTCGCGATCACGAGGCGATCGAAGACCACCACCGTCTCCTCGTCGACGAGCAGTCGGCCGGGCCCTGTGATGCGGGCTCGGCCGACGAGCAGCTCACCGTCCTCTTTGGCCTGCTCGATCGACTCGAGCACAAAGCCGACGAAGCGATCGCGTTCGGACTGCACCCGCCCCAGCACAGCGGGGCCGTCGATCGCGATGCGCTCGGCGTTGACGCCAAAGCGCGCCGCGTCGGCTGCATGGTGAGCCGCGTCCGCCGCCGCGATGAGTAGCTTGCTCGGCATACAGCCGACGCGAGCACAGGTCGTCCCGAACGGGCCTGGGTCGATCATCAGCACGCTCGCGCCCTCTTTCTTGGCCGCACGCCTGGCGGTGAGTCCAGCCGTACCGGCGCCGAGGATGGCTACGTCGACGCGTTTCGTTGAGTCATTCATCAGGCTGCCTTTCGGAGAAGAGCGGCGTTCCGGTGGAGATAGGCGACGATGTCGTCGGACTCGCCGAGCAGGGTTTCACCGTCCGCGGTGGGGATGCCGAGCACAGGTACGGTGCCCGAGTTGCGCTCCTTCAAGAGGTAGTCGCGGGCGGCCGGGTTTTCCCGGATCTCGATCAGCTCGAGCTCGATCCCGAGCGCGTCGGCGGCTCGTCGAACCTTGTGACAGAAGGGACAATAGGAGAGATGGTAGAGGGTCAGGGTCGAGTTCGGGTTCATGGTCGAAGCTCCTTTCAACCCTGAGATGCGCGACCCGGAGAGATCTTACTTTTTTTCTTCCGACCGGCTCACGAGGGCGCAGCGAGCTCGCGTTCGCGCCAGGCCGATGGGGTCTCCCCGGTCCACTTGCGGAACGCTCGACTGAAGGCGGCCGGGTCGGCGAACCCGAGCTGATCGGCGATCTCCGCGACCTGAAGCTTGCGGCTCCGGAGGTATTCGCGAGCCCGGGCGAAACGCACCTCGCGTTGGAGTCGCCCGTAGCTCGTGTCTTCGGCCGCGAGCTTGCGCGCGAGCGTTCGGGGCGACATCGCGAGCATGTTGGAGACGGTGTCCCGATCCGGGGGCGGCGACGACGTCCAGAGGAGCCGGCGGACCTGCTCGGACAGGTCTACGTCCGAACGAAGGCGGAGCGCGAGCTCCGCGCTGAGTTTCTCGTAGCTCCGAAAGACGAGCGGGTTGGCGAGCGGCGGGGTCGCGCCCCAGAGCCGCTCGTGGAAGTAGACGCGCGCCTCCGGAGCATCGAAGCGAACGGGACAAGCGAGGCGCTTTCGGATCCGCCGTCCGTC
>Ga0114933_10002091_pt1 | contig 21259 bp, 17 predicted proteins | sample 4SBtaG_FD_89691 | JGI IMG/M metagenome (GOLD analysis project Ga0114933, IMG submission 89691) | Deep subsurface microbial communities from Kolumbo volcano to uncover new lineages of life (NeLLi) - 4SBTROV12_W25 metaG | ecosystem: Environmental > Aquatic > Marine > Volcanic | place: Kolumbo... | reverse complement strand
ACTGTCTTCATGCTTAAGCAAGCGCATCATCTCATTCTCACGCCCTGCAGGAACAAGCTTTGGTTGGGGATATTGCTGATCCAAGTACATAACAATATCGTCACTTTCGATATGTACTACACCATCATGAATTAAAACTGGTAATAAGCCTCGTGGGTTGATTCCAAGAAACCATTCATCATTGTTCTGTTTTTTACTGATATCAACAATATGTGACTGCCAATTAACACTTTTCATATTGAGGACAATACGTGTCTTTTGAGAACAGCTGGATGTAGTGTAGTGAAGAAGATGTATTCCCGCCCAGTTGCGAACCTCGCGAGTCTGTACGTCAGCATCGATCAGTTGAACCATAATTTCCCCATAATGATGATCACAATTTTTAGAATTATAAACATCGCCGCATTATTAGCGTAATTAGCAAATCATTTAATCATTAACCTTCTCAAACTAAAAATTATCAATGATAAAATCTGGAATTTTCTAATAGATTTAATAGCTATAAATATTACGGCCTCAAAGTTATAAGCAATTTTTCTACTAGCTATTAGAAAAAAAATAGCGTTGCCTATGATGAAAATAAATCAGATTTTACTAGACCTTCCTGAAAAAAAAATTTTAAAGAAAGACTTGGACGCTATAAAAATTCTAAATAAAGGATATTTAAGGCTTTATCTTTCGAAGCCGCTCAAGTTAGAATACCGTGGTTATAGCTGACCGCAGTTTTTTTCGTGAGCGCCGGACAGGTGTCCAGATCCTCTCGAGCGGTTCCCAAAACCAACCTAGGAGGTATCATGGGTAAGCGTCTATATGTAGGCAATCTGCCGTATTCAGCAGGTGAATCAGATCTAGAGTCTAAATTCTCCGCATACGGCACAGTAGAGTCAACAAATCTAATCATCGACCGGAACACTGGTCGAAGCAAAGGTTTTGCATTTGTTGAATTAGCATCTGATTCGGAAGCTCAAGCAGCGATCGAGGGCCTAAACGGCACCGATTACGATGGTAGACCAATGACAGTAAATGAAGCCAAGCCAATGAGGCCTAGAGGCGAAGGTGGCGGCGGTGGCGGTGGCGGTCGCTGGTAAATTTTCTGGTAAACCAGAGATTTAAAAAGACCGCGATTTATCGCGGTCTTTTTTTTTGTAAGAGAAACCAAAAATATTTAACCTTGCACTTAAAATATTAAGTCCATTTTGAGAATTTTTTGATTGTCTTCTATATCCACTTCCAAAAATATTTAGGTCTACCTTTTAATCTGCAGCCTCTAGAAAATTAACTCTATGGTTTAAGATTGACAAAAGCAGTTTGCACACGCTCGGTACCACCAATGTCCGTCCAGGCAAAAATCAAACGTGATCCATCGTAAGCCATCTGTGGAAAATCTAAGGGACGTGTAGAATTTATATTCGCTACTAATAAAGGGGCGTCTATTTCTCCAGTATTTTGAGTTTTTTGTACCATCAAGCTAACCCTATCTCCCTCTGACCTTAACCAACTTACCGCGCTTGAACCATTGCCTATTGATGCCACATCAACATGACCAAAACTACCTTCAGAATCTACTTCAATAGGATCTGAAAAATCCTTGCCTCCATTAACTGACCAGGCAAGCTTTACCGTCGGCCTACCGTTAGCTGCACTGAACCATGCCACTGCCACATCATCTCCCCGCGCATCAATAGCAGGTCCATTTATAGGGCATCCTTCAATAACCCAGCCATCCTCATGAATAACTTTAGATGGTCCCCATGCATTGCCGGTTAAACGCTGAAAATGGATATCACGAACCTCCTCTGATGTTCTCCCCCTGTACACAAGCAAAGCATCTTCGTCGATTAATGCCACATCGGTCTGACAGCAATCACAAACAAAACTATTAAGCTCCTGTTCAAGCATATGCTCTCCATTAGAATCGAACTGGGCATAACGAAGACCCATGCCCAGTAATTCTCCAGACGAGCTTTCAAAAACAAACTCTCCATCTTGGATGAAATTACGCCCATCAAGCCAAACCGCGCCAATACCTGTTCGCAAAGGAAAAAGCGTCACAAAACCATGTTCGGTCGGGGTGCCATCCAAATGCAATAAAGAAGGTTCTGACCAACTAGACCCTGAATCTTTTGATGTTGAAATAACAGCATCATAGCCATACCCATCTTCTTGTGTAACAAGCCAATGTGCAGCCCAAAGGTCATCATTAATTGGAGTAACAGAAGGAAAATCAGCCCAGTTCACAAACCAATTTTCACCAGATGCTAACGTCCTTGATTCAACCCAGTTGCTATCATTTAAAATTGAAAAATTCAGCGCATCTTGACTCTCCATGGGTTCTATCCAGCTTAGAAGAACTTGATCATCATGACTAATAGAAAGATGCGGTTGAGCACTACTAACACCCGCAGGGCTTACCAATTGAACTGGCTCCTGAAGCGGGTATTGGTAATCAGGTTCCTCAATTATAGGTTCAGCACATGCCATGAGAGTGGCTACTAGCAATATGATTATATTTACCCTCATTCTATATGCCCTACCCTTAAAGAGATGTGAGAAGTATAAAGAAGACGGCAGTTTATTGTTGGCTGAACGCAGGAGGATGATAAGCATGCCATGAAGTAGAGTTCTCAAAAGCTTGAGCGATACGCAATACGGTCGAATCTTTCATTAGACCACCAGATAACATTAATCCTACTGGCAACCCAGCTCCCGTAAATCCACAGGGTATAGAGATAGATGGCTGACCCGTAAAATTAAAGATACATGCATTTTTTCTTCTTTCCTTTACATGACTAGATGGTTGCTTCGTTATTGGCGCTGCAACAACCGTTGAAGTAGGCATTGCTAGAACGTCACAATCATTCATAACAGCTTCAACCTGATCTTTGAAATCTTGACGATAATTCTGGGCAGAATCATAAGCCTTGCCTCTATACCTTGCCACGCTTTCATACCGGCTTATAAATTCATCGCTAAACCCAGATGGATTCATTTTTAATGCTTCTCCATTAGCATCAACAATCTCAGAAAATATTGCATTTGCAGCCTCATAAGCGATATGGCAATCAGGAAAACTCACTTCTTGCACCCTAACACCGAGATCACAAAAAACATCTAGGGATTTTTCTACAATTTCTATGACTTCTTTATCGCCACCTTCAAAAAAATAATCTCTCGGGATTGCCACTACCATTCCATCTATAGGTGTATCGAGATTCTCAAGTAAGTCCTCGGCAGTTTCGCTATAAGTTAGCGAGTTACTATCATCTGGACCTGCAATTGTCTGCAGGACTAGCGCAGTATCCCGCACGCACCGGGTAATCGGTCCAACATGATCCATGGAAGAGACAAGAGGCATAACGCCCGCCTTACTAACTAAGTCAAAGGTTGGTTTATATCCAACAATTCCACAACACTGGGCAGGCTGGCGAACCGAGCATCCTGTATCTGTCCCCAGGGCAGCATATGCTAACCCCGCCGAAACCGCCGCTGCAGAACCTCCGCTAGAACCGCCTGGGTGATATTCAAGATTCCAAGGATTTGAAATAGCGCCAAAAAAAAGATTAATTGATGTAGATCCAAAGGCCAACTCATGTAATCCAGTTTTCCCCAGTAGGACAGCACCAGCTTCTTTTAGACGAGAAATGACTATTGCATCTTTATCTGGAACACGAGTCTCGTAATGCTTTGAGCCACCAGTCGTAAGCACACCCTGTGTATCAATTAGATCTTTAACAGCCACGGGGATACCATGAAGTGGTCCTCTATCTATACCTTCAGACAGCTCTAGATCAGCCTGTTGTGCTTGTTCTAATGCCAAATCTGAAGTCACTGTTATATAGGCATTCAGTTCCTCATGGGTTTCGGCAATTCGATCTAGCATAAGTTTCGTTAATTTGACGGCAGTCGTTGTGCGATTGCGCAGCATTACTGCTACTTCCGAAATGCTGGCGTATTCTATTCCCATTTCTATAAAGACCTTTAATAATGCTCTAATTCATGATGCTAGACTGAAAGGGTTATGGCGATAACCTCTGTAGCCATCAAAACTGATACACTAACTTTGTACTGTAAAATCCTATTTATCTGGAAGCTTAACCAGAAAAAGGGGGCTAAGACATATCTTTAGGGTATTTGGCATAGTTGCAGCCGCGCTGATCATCTTGTCGGTCAGCGCAATACTCGCAGTTGGATTACTGTTTGATCCGAATGATTATAAAAGCGAGTTATCACGCCTTGTAGAAGAACGAACCGGGCGTAGCTTCCTCATTGAGGACGATCTAGAGTTGACATTTTTCCCCTGGCTTAGCATCCAAACCGGTAGTTTACATCTTGGCAATATAGAGGGGTTTGGAGAAGAAACTTTTGCGAGCATTGAAAGCTTGACTGCAAGAGTGAGATTACTGCCACTCATTCAAAGACGTGTTGAGATTGGAACTATTGAACTTGATGGACTGGAACTAAACTTAACTCGCAATCAAGTTGATCTTGTGAGCTGGGAGAATTTGCTAACACCCACTTCAAATAATAATAGTAATTCAACGGCAGGACTGACAGAAAACAGTCCTCTAATTCAAGACCTTAATATTGCTGGTTTAAGCATACGAGATGGCATTATTTTCTGGCGAGAAAACCTTACAGAAGTAAAATATGTGCTTTCTGACCTGTCTCTAGACACCGGTCCAATAATAATAAATGAACCTATCGAAGCTTCCCTAGAATTTCAACTTGTTAGTGTTGATCCAATTTTTTCTACTACATTGGATGCTACAAGTACCATCTCTTTTGATCTTAACAGACAAGACTATTCAGCAAATAATTTGAAGCTAAGCTTTAGAATTGAAGACGGGCAGCATGATGAGCGAGCAGTAGGGCAACTCCAAGCAAATATAGAGTTATCAACCGAAAGAAATTCCATTCAGATAAGCACTGCACAAATACAGGCTGATCTAATTGACCCGCCACTAGGACCCGAAAATCTAGAAATTCAAGCAAATACAGAACAAGTATTGTTTGGTCTGGAAACCAGAACTATAGAAGTTGCAGACATTAGTACAATAATTGGAGGTATTACTACTAACTGGCAATTCTCTGAAATTAGCTTAATTGATAATCCTCGGTTAGCTGGTAGGGCACATATAGTCGAAGCATCTGTAGAAAACTTGCTGAACATTATTGAAATTAATCTTGAATCAGATACAGACTTTGGGAATTTTGATTTGTCTACCCGTTTCTCAATGGAAATAGAATCAGGAAATTTCTATCTTAATGAAATGCAAGGCACTGCACTTGGCATTGGTTTTGAAAGCGCATTTTCTTCCACCGCAGGCGAAACAAATGGAAACATACAAACTACAGCTTTCAATCCCTCAACCCTTATAACCTTATTACCATCTGATACTCTCGAGCACGCAAACCTTTCTAATATTGACAGCCTCATACTGAATACGGAGTTTTTCATTGGTGCTAACCAAGTTTTTTCCTTAAGAAACTTTAGTGCAACTATTCCAGGTGCAAAAATTACTGGTGCTTTAGACCGCTTGGAAAATGGGGGTAGATTACGTGGAAGACTTCAGACAAGCGAAATTTCTCCTAACCTTTTCATAACGCTTTTTCCAAACTTTCTACCAGAAAGTTTTGGTCCAGATGAATTGGGTACTGTTAATCTCACAACAACTTTTGACTATTCATCTCAAAATAATTTACTACAGCTCGGTAATTTCAATGCTAATGCGATAGGTTTAAGAACAACGGGAAATCTTACGCTACAAAATCTGCCCGATTTTCCAGAAATAACAGGGAATGTAGAAGTTGAGGAATTTTCTCCAAGAAACTTACTTGAAAGACTCGGCAAGGAACTTCCAACAAGATCAAGTAGCTCTGTACTAAGCGCTGCAACGATAAGTACTATTCTCACTGTCAACCCAGAAAAAGGGCGCCTAGAGGGCATTCGAATGCTGCTAGATGATACTAATATTACTGGTGAGCTTAGTATCGAAAATTTTAGTGACCCAAAATACTCCTTTAATCTGATAATGGACGAGCTAGACTTTGACCAATACTTAACCCCCATCGAAAACGGAGAGGGCATTAATTCAAACAATGAATCTAAAGTAGATGACCTACTGTTGCCCACAGAAGCTTTAAGCCTGATCTCCATACAAGGCCATCTTGCTGTCAGTGAATTAAAAGCTGCTGGATTACGCTTTTCAAATGTTTCAACAGATGTATTCATTGAAAATGGAATAGCTCGAGTTGATTCTTCTCATGCCGATTTCTATGGAGGCGAATTGGATGGTGGGATTGAACTGGATGGGCGTGCTGGAGCTTCCCTGCTCTCACTTCATGGCTCTGGCGATTCAATTGAACTTGCTCCTATGATGACAAACTTATCAGGGGAAGCTTCTATATCAGGCACTGGAAATTTAGAGTTTGAATTAAATGGTGATGGAAAAAGCCTGTATGAATCATTAACTAACGCTTCTGGTCATTTTAATTTCTTGGTACAAAATGGCGCTATCCAAGGCTTCAATCTTAATCATGCTCTTTGTGATGCGTTCAACCGTCTTAGAGACCATCCAAGACCTCCAACGGACACAGAAAAATTAACTGAATTTATTTTACTGAGTGGAAATAGTCAGGTTAATGATGGTATTGCCAGCACGAATGATCTATTGGCAACCACGCCTAACCTAAAAATAACTGCTCAAGGAAGAATGGATCTAGCATCAAAAAATATTAACTATGATATCGATGCAGAAATGATTGAGGCTATTTCAATTCCACAATGCAACACGCTTGACGACGCAGTTGGAAACTCAATTCCATTAAAATTGAGCGGTACTGCCATGGAACCAATTATCCTTCCAGATTTTGGCGAGTTACTTTTACGAGAAGCACAAGAAGTTATACAAGATGTCATCAGGGATAAAATATTAGAAAGGCTATTAAGCAACTAATACCCATCAAATGGCTTGCGAAGCCTATACTTAGCGTATGCCTACTCAGACAATACCCCGCATAATTCAGCTTCTAACTCTCTTGTTTCTTGGTTGTTTTATCAGCTGGTACAACATCGCTAGAAGCCAAGGCTGGGAAGTCATGCATCCTGAAGCCGAATTACATATGGCTAGACTAATGCCAAGCGGAGCACAAGCATCCCTTGGTGGTTGGCGACCCTGGTACGCCATTGATTGGCCAGAAGCAGAAGACCATCTCTCTCAGGGTCTTCGCAGGCTAACACGACTAGAAGTTGCTAATGATAGTGTGCATATACAGACCCTTGATGATCGGATCTTCGACTATCCATGGCTTTTTGCACAACAAGTTGGGCGTTGGACCCTTTCCATTGAAGAAACAGACCGTCTGAGGGAATACCTGATGCGTGGTGGATTTCTTGTTGTGGATGATTTTCATGGTAGTCGCGATTGGGCAAATTTTTTTGAGATGATTCAACGTGTTTTTCCAAAGCATCTTATTGTCGAAATACCAGATAACGATCCTTTGCTACATGTGCTTTATGACTTGGATAGAAATACTCAAATCCCGGGCGCCCGTCATCTTTATCGTGGACCTAATGGTCAAACTTTAGCTAATTTGCCAGGAGGCTCTCCACATTGGCGGGGGATTTATGATGATAAAGGAAGGCTCCTAGTAGCCATTAACTACAATATGGACATGGGAGATGCATGGGAGCATGCAGATGATCCTTGGTATCCTAATCCAATGACTACTCTCGCTTATCGTTTTGCTGTCAACTACATCATCTATGCGATGACCCATTAAAGGCTGATGATTTAATGACTAATATTCCATTTTACTGGGTAGTGATTTTACTGGTTGCAGCTAGTTGGGGGGTGTACCACTTGGTCTCGCTACCCGAATTAATGTCAAAAATATTGCGTGTTCAAGTAAATACTAAAGAAGACCTTATACGAGCATGTCATGGTGATAGGTCTCAAGCTGAACGTCTCATTAACCATGAAATTACTCGCAAACCAAAGCTATCTTATAAAGCAGCAGCAAAATTAGCTCTGTCTAAACTTCGAGATGATCTCCGTTAGAAATCTCGTGGAAAAAGAAGACGCAAGCCAAATACTAGCCAAAGCCATATCTACAGGCGCGATGCCTGGAGCTGTATTTTTAACAGGTAATAGTGATGAAATAATTGATGAAAGATGTCTTGGCAACCTTACTTATGCCTTTGACTCTCCCCCTACAACATCTAAAACTATTTATGACTTAGCATCACTTACAAAAATCATCGTAACAACACCTCTAGCAATGATTTTGTATGAGCGTGGCCTACTTGATCTTGAAGCACCCGTTAAAAGGTATATTCCGAAATTTTCAGGTAAAGAAAAAGATGATGTTTTAGTTATAGACCTTCTAGCTCATTGCAGCGGACTACTATGGTGGACAGACCTATATAAGCTAGCTACTGATAAATCAGTCACAATCACAAAACAACGCTACATAGATCATATCTGTGAATTACCACTCGACTATTTACCTCGTTCTAAGTCCATATATTCAGATTTAGGGTTCTTGGTGTTAGGAGAAATTCTAGAGCGCCTAACACAATCTTCATTAGATCAACTATTTTATGATGAAATTTTTAATCCGCTTGGCATGAAAGACATTCAATATAGACCTTCTGAGGATTGTCATAAACTTATCGCCCCTACCGAAAAGGATCCTTGGCGTAACTGTTTATTACGGGGCTTAGTTCATGATGAGAATGCCTTTGGGCTTGGGGGCGTAGCAGCTCATGCAGGGCTTTTTTCGACGGCCCGCGCCATTGCACCACTTGCCCAACTATTCTTGCAGGATGGAACATTAAATGGCAAACGTTTATTTTCTCCAGAAACTTCCTGTCTTTTTACTACGCAATCGAATATTGTCCACAACAGTAGCCGAGCACTTGGGTGGGATACACCTGATTTTGGCAGCTCCTGCGGCCATTTTTTTTCATCAAAATCTTATGGTCATACAGGATTTACAGGAACGTCTTTATGGTTAGACAAGGAAAAAGACTTTTTTGTAATATTGCTAACTAATCGAGTGCATCCAACCAGAGATAATCCGAAACTAGCCTCTGTTAGACCAGCCTTTCATGATGCGATTATGACAGCTAATCGAAAAAACCCTTGATCCAGCAAGGTAATAGCAAAAAATCCTATTATTTTAAACGCCGTCAGGATTGACCGTTTCTGCTGATGTATGAGCATCAATATGACGAGACTGATCGCCACCGTCAATATTTTTTCCTGTTGGCTCCCATGAACAAACTATTTCAGGATTTACCCATATAGTGCTGCATTCTGCTGGAACAAAGTACTCAACGAAAACCAAATCTTCTTTATCATCACTAATGAAATTGTGTTTCTCATATTCATAGTTATAAAGGGTATCTCCAGCCCGAAGAGGACAAGTCTCATCTCCAAGTATCGCAGTCCCACTTCCACTAATTATGTATTGAAAATGCTCGGCACCTTCATGATGGTGAAGTGCTGCCTTCGTTCCAGGTTCATAAATTATCATCTCGCCTTTTACCGCTTTAGTTCCAAAAAGCGTTGGTGTCACAAGATAAATTCGTGTTCTTGCATCATGCACAGATGAAAGTGCGGGTTCTGTTCGCCAGTTAACACAGCGAAACTCCAAAGAATCACCAAAATTTTCGTCAAACCGGCTTGCATTAGGCACACCCCCATAAAGAACCGTAGCGCCTTTAGAAGTAGAAAGACTGCCCTTAAAGCCCGGGGGAAGAAATACAACATTGGATACCGTTAGGTCATGTATTCCAGCTGTTCCATCAAGCACAGCCGAACCATCAAGCAACTGAAACCAAGCTAAATCACTTGATGAAACATCAATTTTCATAGTGGCTGTTGCATTAAGTACGTATCTATCAAGCAGAATGCAATCACTTTTAACCCGTTCAGGAGTAATAAGAGGTTGTTTTGTTACACCATCCTCTAATGAAATCGGATCTATGGTGTCGTAATTAAAGAGGACTGGCATTGAAGTTTCTCTCCTAATTTGATGACTGAGAAGCATATCAAATAGCCGCTGATTTTTTTGATAAATTTTGCTTATTGGCTTACACCCTCTATGCTCTGATATATGAGTGAAATACGTACAACTAATATTCGAATGATGGGTTTTTCCCTGCCCTCCTTAGGCTTGAATATGCTTGTGACAGCCGTATTTGTATTTTTACCTCCGCTTTATGCTGAAACTTTGGGATTGGGAGCTATCGTTGGTGGGATTTTTTTTGCAGCTAAGCTGGTTGATATAGCTGCCGCCCCTTTATGGGGTCTTTTTATGGATAGCTATGAGACTCGCTGGGGTCGCCGAAGACCTTGGCTTGCACTATCGGCACCAATTCTCATGCTAGCTATTTTGATGGTTTATAACCCACCTGAAAATGCAGACGGACTGTACTTGTTTATCTGGCTTGCCACACTTTATGTAGGATGGAGCGCTTGGACTATTAGTCATACATCATGGGCATTAGAGTTATCTCGAGACTATGACCGCCGGTCTCGTATTACGGGGCTCCTGCAGGCGATGACTATGGTTGGAGGAATTCTGATTGGTGGAGGTTGGGCCATTATGCAATGGATTTCCACTCCCACGCTTGAACAAACAGCTTCAACAATCGGCTGGTTTATGATTATTACATTACCGCTAACGGCTATTATCTGTATATTGAGTGTGCCAGAAAGAACGACGCCAAACCGTCCTCACTTAGGGTTTAAAAAAGGCGCTAGTATAGTTTTCACTAATATGCCTTTGCTGCGCCTCTTAGTAGCAAATTTCATGATTTCATTTTCAACCTATTTTGTTCAAGCTCTTTTCTTTTTCTTTGTAGCCTTTACGCTCAATCTCCAAGCTTATACTGGCTTTATCCTGATTTTTCTTTTAGTTGGTGGACTCATAGGTCTGCCAGTATGGGTTAGGCTTTCTGAGCGCTGGACCAAACACAGTTGTATGCAAATAGCTGTAGCCACAGGCGCCATAACTTCATTATTACTTCTGGTTCTGCCAACCAATGCAGTCATTTTAACTACAGCCACATTTTTACTATTAGGGCTCAACTCTTCAGCTAATGAGTTTTTGCCAAGAGCGATGATGGCAGATGTATGTGATCACGATCATATTCAAAGCGGATCAGAAAGAATGGGGCTTTACTATTCGCTGCTTCAGGCCTCAAGTAAGCTCGCATCAGGCATTGGGATTTTCCTTGTAATGTCTGTTCTTGGAGTATTTGACTTTGTTCCAGAACTAGGCCCAGACAACACAAATATTGCTCTTCAACGCCTGCGATACTTAATAGTTACCTTGCCAATTATCGCTTACATAATCGTAATTGGTCTAATGTGGAAATACCCCATTAGCCGAGAATATCAAACACAAATGCGTGGAATAATTGAAGCAAGAGAAAGAGAGTCAATTTAAAACAATCTATGATTGATAATTGACAACCGTACAAAACCAAGCATATATAGGCTTGTTAAAAAAACCCTAGGCATAGAGTCTGTGATAGAAAAATGCAACGATATACATTCATCCTCATCATGCTTTTTTGGTCCTCATTTTCAAGTGCAACTAATGTCACAATGTGCACGGACCTGGGCCGAGTCGTCATCGAGCTTTTTGATGATGACGCACCATTGCATGTAGCTAATTTTCTTGATTACACGGATCGTGGTTTCTATGGCGGAACAACCTTTCACCGCGTTATCTCTGGGTTTGTCGTCCAAGGTGGTGGCTTTGACTGGGAACTAAGAGGAAAACGACCTAGTGCGCCTGTGCAAAATGAATCAAGAAATGGGCGTGAAAATCAGCGTGGAACATTAGCCGCGGCTAGAACTAATAATCCTCATTCTGCAACCTCACAGTTTTTTGTTAATCTCATTGATAATGAAAATCTTGATGCTACCAGACAAGAACTTGGCTATACGGTTTTCGGTCAGGTAATACAGGGTATGTCAGTAATCGATGCGATTGCAGAGCTGCCAACTGGACCGAGTGGTGTATTTGCCTCAGACGTTCCTGATCCTATTGTCTCTATAAACTCCGTTACCCGACTAGAAGAGGAACGTTATGGCGATGTTCCTCATACAGAACGTAGTGATTTAATCAGATCCGAAATCGAAGCAGCATTGGATGAGAACAATCAAGCTGCTGTTTTCTTTTGGATTCAACAAATGAGGAATGCCTGTGGAACTTTGAGCCCAGATTTACTTATTGATGAATCTGAAGCAGCTATAGCCAATAATAATGAGGCTGCAGCAATAGTCGCCCTAGAAGAATATCTGCGCGTGACCGAGGACACTCATGACACTTACGCCAGGGCTCTTGAAATCTACTTGGCAATAGTTCCAGAACCTCAGGAAAATCAAGCAACTCAGGCCATGATGCCTAGCATTCAAGAGATCGCAGGTCACTGCATACCTACAAACATTCCAATAATCCCTGATGGAAGCCAAGCACCCATACAGGAGATGATATCTGGGCAGACGGAACTCCGGAACTATATGGCGCGCACTAATACCCAGCTTGAGTGTCTATCCGAACTGATTGATAACGAAAACTTAAGAAAAGACGAGCAGGCTCTTTTAACTTCTTATTACAATCGTCGCATAGAGGATATGGAAGGTGCTGCTAGTAATTTTAATGAACAAGTTCAACTTTTTCGCTCTCGCCAATGAATTGCTAAGATTAAAGAGCATACTTATCACCTAATAAGAAAACTATTTAGTTAATATATGCTCTAATAACCCATACATATCCGTAGAGCTCCAACTAACAGCAAGAAAAACAGGGGCACATCTACTGGGGGAGGTTCTATCTTGAACAATCTGCTGACTAAGCTAGTTATTGTGGTAGCAGTTATTTTTTATGGCATCTCGGGCTCAACCCAAGAGATAGCTTCTAATGACCTGTTTCCAGATTACGCACCCACCTTAACATTACATAACACACCAAATATCTCAGGGGTATGGCAGTCTTTTACTACAGCCAACTGGAATATTCTGTCTCATCCAGTGCAAGCAGGACCCTTTGCAGAACAGTCGGGTGCTTGGGGTGCTGGTCGTGCCGGGTTTGGTATCGTTGAAGGAAATGAATTGCCTTATCAGGAATGGGCAGTATCAGAGCAACAAAGAAACCATGAAAACCGTGCCGTCGTCACTGCCGCAAATGACCCAACTAGATTTGATACTGGCGATCCTGAGCTACTGTGTTTCCGTGCCGGTGTACCTCGTGCTAACTATATGCCTTACCCATTTCAGATCTTTCAAACACCTGAGCAAATACTTATCGTCTATGAATATAAAGGCGCCTATCGGACGATTTATATGAATGAAGAGCGTCCTGCACTTGATGCATCGTGGATGGGAACATCCAATGGTCACTGGGAAGGGAATACTCTAGTAGTTGATGTTAAAGGGTTCAATGAACATACGTGGTTTGATCGCGAGGGTAACTTTGCTAGCGATGATCTCCATGTTGTAGAACGCTGGACACCTTTGAGCCCATACCACATGAAATATGAAGCGACAATTGAAGATCCGAATGTATTCACTCGCCCATGGAAAATGAGTTTTATCCTGTATAAACATGTAGAAGAAAATGCTGAACTAAAAGAATTTAACTGCGTTCCACTTGTAGAGCCTATGTTCTATAAACCACTCGGTTTTTATGACGAAGAGATACCTAACAACCCATAAAAAAATCTGAATATAAAAAAATGCTTGTGCTTTCAAAACTATCAAAAAGACTCGAACTGATTGTGCCAGTGTTCATATTGTTTCAGATGACTGATTCCATGGGCCAGACATCTCCACCGCCCTCCGCTCTCATAAACCAGCAGTCCCAGCAGACCCTAGAGGCAGCACGGGCTGCATCACCACACACATCCGAATCAACATATGCATACTTTGAGAATGAAGCTCAAGCCTTTATCGAGGATGCAATTCAGTACACATGGGATCCAACAGGTCCCCGTCCTATCGCTGCAAAAACTGCTTGGGGGGACCCTGACCTAGGCGGTTATTGGCTAAATGTTGCCTATGTGCCGCTTGAACGTCCTGAGGAATATTCAAACAAACCCCTTTATACACAGGAAGAGGCAGTAACCGCTTTTGTACAGTGGACAACCCGTGATGCTGCTGTTGATCCGGCAACAGTCCACTATGACTGGACCGAGTTTGGAATGGACAACTGGCAAAGTCCAATTCGACCAAACCGGCGTACCTCTTTAGTTACTAACCCTACAAATGGGAAAATACCTGCACTGACGCCAGAAGGACTAGAGAGACGTGAAGCTCAAGCTCGTCGTTATACACTCGAGTCTAGAGGCCTCTATGAGCGCTGCATACAAGGCAACCAAGGTCCACCCAGTATTCCCTTTGTGCAAAACACTGGTCAGGCACAAATAATCCAGACCCCAGAGTATGTAATATTAATTACGCAAGCGAACAGCGATGTTCGTATTTTTCCTCTAGATAATTCTAATCATGCGCCTGAGGTTATTCGCAGCTACTTGGGAGATTCTCGAGGCCGCTGGGAAAACGATACATTAGTTGTGGACACAACTAATTTTCATAATAACCGTAAATGGAATGGGTCTAGTAGTGGGCTACAACTCGAAGAGCGTTTTACACGTGTCGATGAGCAAATACTTTTATATGAAGCAACTTTAACCGACCCTAGCACCTGGGAAACCCCCTGGAGCATAGAAATCCCTTGGCCGATGATGGATTCTCCGGGGTGGCTATTTGAATTTGCCTGCCACGAACAAAACTATGGCATTATTAATGTGCTAAGAGGAGCAAGAGCCCGTGCAGCAGAATACCAGGCAGCTCAAGAACTTGAATAGCGATAGAAGGGGGGAATCGAACCATGTCAAAAACTATCAGACTACTCCTAAAGATAATTAGCTTTATACCATTACTATTGGCCTTTCCAATACAGGCACACCATTCTTTTGCCGCGGCCTATGATGAGAATAAACCGCTCAACATGGAGGGTGTTGTTACCAAGGTAGAACTAACAAATCCTCACTCTTGGCTCTGGGTGGATATAACGAGCGAAGATGGGACAGTTACAAACTGGGGTTTTGAGGGTGGTCCACCCGTCAACTTATTTAGGAATGGCGTAAGCAAAGACACTCTTCCCGAGGGATCAGAAATTAGAGTTTTTGCTTATCAAGCAAAAAGCGGTGAAAACAAAGGTGTGGCAGTTTTCTTTGAATACCTTGACGGACGAAAGATATTCATGGGGGGATCTGCGCCTGGGGCAGATGGCAACCCGCGCCCAAACCGTTAATTTTCCTTCTAAAAAACATTCTTTGGACTATCAGGGGTTTTCCTAGTCCTAGGGTTGTTTCTGTAACATTTCTTTATAAAGGTGATGTAGTTGGCTAGTTTGCTGGAATGGCTGGCATTAACCTCGGGAAGCATTTCGCTTCATCAATCTCACTACATGTACTTGATCGTACTTACAGTTCATGTACTGGCATTGACTGTCTGTATTGGAACAGCCTTGATTATAGATCTAAGACTTTTAGGTGTATTTATTAGATATATACCTACATCTATAGTCCTATCCCGTCTGCTTCCATGGAGCCTAGGAGGTTTTCTGATAATAATGGTTTCTGGTCTTCTAATGTTCTATGCATCACCTATAGACAAATACAACAACTTATTTTTTCGCGCCAAAATAGCAATGTTATTTCTAGCGGCAATTAATATCTGGTTTTTCTTAAAAACCGACTATTCTTCTATAAAAAAATGGGACCAGGAAACGCTACCACCCAAACGCGTAAGATTTGCCGGTGGTGTCGGATTGACCCTTTGGGCTGCAATTATTGCTGCGGGACGATTGATACCTTATCAGCAATATTGGTTTGATTAATGTCGTTACTAGAAATATTTCATTTGCTTGAATACTTGCCAGTTCTTATAGAAATGCGAAGTTCACCATGGGTCTTTCCGATGATTGCAACCTTTCATCTGTTTGGCTTAGTAATAATTGGTGGAGCTGTAATAGTGGGAGATCTGCAGTTACTAAACCACAAGATAACACTCCAATTAGGTAGTCTAATTACACATGATATGGAACGACTAATGACTCTTGGCCTTGTCATCATGGTGATCACAGGTGTGCCACTTTTTATGTGTTTTGCGACAAAATATTACTATCTAACCCCTTTTTGGGTGAAATTATTTTCATTAATTTTTGTGGTTATTTTTACCTTTACAATTCGACGAAATGCACTAAAAAAATACAGAGAAAATCCAACTATTACAAAAGTGGTAGCTATAACCTCTATATCTCTCTGGACTAGTGTTGCGCTTAGCGGAAGACTCATCGGTTTTCCTTAGGCTTAATTTTTTATAAGAGTAGTTATGCCTATAAACGGATCGCTCGTTTATAGGCATGAAATGCTGATAGGATTAACTAAAAATAGGAGCTAGTACATTTTGAGAAAACTTATTTTTACTATAATAATCCTGATTTTTTCAGGTATTAATCCCAGCTATGGTCATCATAGTGCCACCATTTTTGATAGAACAGCAGTAACTGTATTTTATGGCACAGTTACTAGTTTTACTTGGACCAATCCACACGTTTACATCTATGTAGAAACAGAGACTGCAGATGGCGAACTTGTTGAATGGGAAGTTGAAACGGATGCCACACCAATACTGACAAGAAGTGGCTGGACATCAGAATCTCTGACTCCTGGCGATCAAGTTTTGGTTCGAGCTTACCCAGATAAGCGTACAGATAAAAAGCATGCTCTGTTGGTGTCAATCTCTACAGAAGAGGAAACGCTTGCTGCACGTTCTTACTTCCTTAGAAAAACGGATGACACTACCTCGAGAGCTAGTGCATCTGATATATCCGGCGTATGGGAGCTTGGCTTTACGGATTTTCGAGAATTCTATGAGGCTTGGGCTCAAGCCAAATTAACTGATAAGGGAATTGAATCAAAAGCCAGCTATACAGTCCTTTCTGGCAGTCCTCAAGCAAGATGCATTGCTATCCCAACGCCAGCGAGCCTTATCTCACCAAACCTGAATGAGGTTGTCATTAATGAAAACTCCATACTCATTCGCAACGAACGCTTTAACGTAGAACGTACTATCTACACAGATGGTAGAGCCCACCCCGAAGAGGGCATCCGCAGCAACCAAGGTCATTCTATTGGTAAATGGGAGGGAGATACTCTAGTTGTGGACACGATATTATTTGAACCTCATAGGTCCCCAGTTATTGGTAGTGGCATAGCCTCAGGCCTAGAAAAACATGTGACCGAGCGTTTCTCATTAAGAGAGAATGGCACACAATTACATATTGATTATGTCTTAGAAGACCCAGAGCACTTAGAGGAACCCTTTACAGGCAAGGTTGTTTGGCATTATGCGCCACACTTCCCAATGCTGGGTTTTGATTGTGATCCAGAAAATGCTAGCCGCTTCACCCTACGTTAATCAAAAAAACTGTAGGCAATTGATAAGGAATAGACGATTAATATGAAAACTAAATTTATCTCTTTAGTTTGCTTGCTTCTAACTATTGCACATGAAAGTCCAGCTCAAACACCACAGCAACAACAAGTCAAAATAATTACTTCTGGTGGCTTTACTGCTGCTTTCGATATCCTTGGACCAATCTTTGAACAGGCTACTGGTATCAAGGTAATCATTGAATATGGATCCTCGATGGGGGGTGGACCACAATCCATTCCAGTTCGACTGCAACGTGGTGAAAACTCAGATTTACTCATATTCAATGCTAGAGGTTATCCGGGTATTGTCGCTACCGGGAGAATTCAAACATCAACCCGTACTGATCTGGCGCGCTCTATAGTAGGCATGGCTGTGCGCAGCGGCGCATCTCAACCAAACATAAGCACTATGGATGCCTTCATTGAAACTGTATTGGCTGCAGAAAGCATAGGGTATTCAGCTAGTGTAAGTGGCACCTACCTATCCAATGTTGTATTTCCAGAGCTAGGAATCTGGGAGCAAATTAGAGATAAAACAACTCGGGTTGTAGGAGAACGTGTCGCCACGGTTGTAGCACGTGGAGAGGTTGAAATAGGTTTTCAGGCAAGAAGCGAGATTCTTCCTATCCCTGGCGCAGATTATGCGGGTGCAATTCCTGATGAAATACAACAAGTCTCAACAATTGTGGCAGTAATGACGTCAAATGTTGTGAATGATGAGAACGCAAGAAAGCTACTAGATTTTCTGGCCTCAGAAGCAGCAGCACCTGTCATAGAATCCACTGGTTTGATGCCAATAGCGCTTGAAAACTCTGGTCAGGTAAAAGTATTTACTTCAGGAGGGTTTACAGCCGCATTTAATATTCTTGGACCAATCTTTGAAGAAGCCACCGGTATTAAAGTAAATACCGAATATGGCGCTTCACTGGGTGGAGCACCTGATTCTATCCCTAATCGTTTGGCTCGGGGTGAGGTTGCAGATGTTCTGATTCTAAATAGACCACCTCTCGATGAGCTTGTCACATCAGGTTACATACAACCTGATAGCCCAGTGGACCTGGTAAGATCAATTATCGGTATGGCTGTTCTAAGTGGAGCACCCAAACCTGATATAAGCACTCGCGAAGCATTTATTCAAACATTGCTAGAAGCACAATCTATCGGTTATTCGGCTAGCGTCAGCGGCACATATCTAGCCACAACGATATTTCCGGAACTTGGAATTTGGCAACAAATTCAAGACAAAACATCTCGTATAGTCACTGAACGGGTTGCAAGCGCTGTAGTCCGAGGTGATGTTGAAATTGGATTTCAACAAATAAGTGCAATTTTACCAATTGAGGGTGCAGAGCTTGCAGGAACGATACCTATAGAGTTACAGCGACCATCAATTTTTTCTGCTGGCATAATGAATAATGCATCAAATCAACAAGCTGCCGAACAGCTGATTCAATTTATTTCTTCGGAATCAGTAGCAGAAATTATTCACTCAACAGGCCTTCAGCCCATAGTCTGGGATTAGAAACGCTACAAAGAGAATATCTACTTTTTCCTTTCATAGCTCATCACATAAGATATGAGAAAAAAGTCTTTACAAATAATAATCATATTACACATGATTATTGGTGGTGCCTTATTGATTAGCGCTAGTGGGCCCACGTTCGCTCAAAACACCCTATCTTTAGAATCAGAAACAAAGTCCGTATCTATTGTTAGAGGGCAAGCCCCTATTATTGATGGTCATCTTGATGAAGAAGTCTGGCAGTCAGCGGTTATTGTGAATGATCTGCATCAGATCCGGCCTGTTGAGTATTCCGTACCATCGGAAAAAACAGAGATCCGCATCTATTATGACGATGATGCTCTTTACATTGGTGCAACAATGTTTGACTCACAGCCTGAAGTAATGAATGCGAATACTCTCAGGCAAGGAGCGCATTTTTGGGGGGATGATTACTTTTCAGTTATCGTTGCTCCCTTCAACGATAAGCGCAATGGTTATCGATTTCAGCTAAATCCAAATGGCATCAGAATGGAAATGCTTTTCTATGACATAAATGGACAAGATTGGAACTGGAATGGTATCTGGCAAGGTGTAGCTAGTAGAAATGATTCGGGCTGGGTAGCCGAAATCTCAATTCCATTTAAGACGCTTTCATTCAATCCTCAGAATGAAACCTGGGGAGTTAATTTTACTAGAGATCTTGGCCGTATAAGCGAAATGAGTGGCTGGGTTTCTCGTAACTCAAGTCAAGACCCCAGCATTGCGGGAGAGGTTACTGGTTTTGAAAATCTTCAGCTAGGGAAAGGTATTGATATTGTTCCATCAATCACTCTCAAGGAGAAAAAAGATTTTGATGTTTCAACAAATGCTACTAGCACCGAACCGTCTTTAGATCTGTTCTATAAGATAACGCCATCCCTTAATGGAGCACTAACTCTTAACACAGATTTTTCAGCTACAGAAGTCGATGCTCGTCAATTAGAGCTCACTCGATTTAGTCTTTTTTTTCCTGAGAAACGTACGTTTTTTTTAAGAGATGCAGATATTTTTCGTTTTGCTAGAGTTGGAGGTCGGCTAGGATTTGGTCTCACTGGAACTAGCTCTCTTTCACAATCAGACCTAGAAAATGGTCGACCATATTTTTCTAGACGAATCGGGCTCGGTGCTGCTGGTCAGCCAGTAGATTTAAATGCTGGAGCTAAATTAAGTGGTCGAGTAGGACGCTGGAATGTCGGCGCCCTGGCTATTCGTCAAGATCAATATGAAAACGTAAATGCTAGCGATATTTTCGTGGGACGTATCACAGCAAATGTTCTAGAAGAGTCTTCCGCTGGCATTCTTATTACAGATGGCGACCCTAGGTCTAACTTAGGAAATAGTGTCGGAGGGTTTGATTTTATATACAACAATACTAGATTGCCTGGGGGAAAGTCAGTCCAAGGTGAAGCCTGGTACCAGGAATCAAGAACTGAGGGTATTGATAGTAATCAAGGTGCCTATGGAGTTCGGATCCGTGCCCCAAATGTTCTAGGATGGCGAGGTGGTGTTGGGGTTAAGCAGATCGAAGAAAATTTCCTTCCAGCATTAGGTTTTGTCAACAGAGCCGGCATCCGTGATCAAACATTTGAACTTGGTCATAGTAGACGAGTCGGTGGACGATTCTTACGAACAGTCTATAGTGCTATTGATGCGCAGCGTGTGGAATTAATCAAGGGTGGCTTACAATCACAGGTGGTTACTCTACGTGCCTTAGAACTTGAATCTCACTTACGTGATCGGGCCCATATTCGCTTTCATTCGACTAAAGAAGTTCTTGCTGAACCCTATGTGATCTGGGAAAAAGGAAATGATCAGGTAGTAGTCCAACCCGATAGCTATGCTTTCAATGAGACAGAGTTCTCATTATCTACTGGTGATTTCCGAACAATATGGGGGAGTGCTAACTACCGAATAGGAGATTTTTTTGGTGGGACCCGCAAAAGAATTGGAACCTCAATTGGCTGGGGTCCAAGCAATCATATTCAGTTTCGGCTGAATTATGATTTTAATGAGGTAGAACTTCCAGGCGGCAACTTTAATACCCGGCTAGTAGGTTTCAGAACTGATATTATTTTTTCAAATACCATTTCGTGGCTCACTTTAGTGCAGTATGACAATGTCACCGAAACGATGGGAATCAACTCACGACTTCATTGGATACCTGAAGCTGGGCGAGAATTCTTTTTAGTATT
>Ga0114933_10002090_pt1 | contig 21272 bp, 21 predicted proteins | sample 4SBtaG_FD_89691 | JGI IMG/M metagenome (GOLD analysis project Ga0114933, IMG submission 89691) | Deep subsurface microbial communities from Kolumbo volcano to uncover new lineages of life (NeLLi) - 4SBTROV12_W25 metaG | ecosystem: Environmental > Aquatic > Marine > Volcanic | place: Kolumbo... | reverse complement strand
GCGGTTACATTGGTTTCATGGGCGATAATTTGCTGGGTTCGCAAGGCTTGTATTGCGGATTCTTCTGAAGGTAAAGCCCAGGCTTCATCTTTTCCATTGGTATGTAATGACTGGCATCCACCTAACACTGCAGCTAATGCTTGTATAGTCACTCTCGATACGTTGTTGTCTGGTTGTTGAGCAGTTAGCGCTACTCCTGATGTTTGTGCATGGAAGCGCATCCATAAGGACCGTTCTTGTTTGGCGTGATACTTATCTCGAAGGGTTTCGGCCCAAATTTTTCTTGCAACTCTAAATTTGGATATTTCTTCAAAGAAATCATTATGCACATTGAAAAAGAAACTTAGTCTAGGAGCGAAATCATCTATGCTCAGGCCTCTTTGGAGTGCATCATCGATATATGTGAATCCATTAGATAAAGTGAACACTAATTCTTGTAAGGCGGTGGCCCCAGCCTCTCTAATATGGTACCCGCTGATGCTAATAGGATTCCAGGAAGGCATATGGTTAGTAGCGAATTCCACTGTATCAGTTACTAAGCGCATAGATGGTTCAGGAGGGAAGATATATTCGTTTTGAGCTATGAATTCTTTCAGGATATCATTTTGTAGAGTTCCTCCCAATTTAGCGATTTCCACTCCTCTTTTTTCAGCCATTGCTATAAACATAGCCCATATAATTGCTGCCGGACTATTAATTGTCATAGAAGTGGTAATTTCACCGATCGGGATTTCATCAAAAAGTCTTTCCATGTCTCGCAATGAAGAAATAGAAACACCGCATCTTCCAAATTCACCATAGGCGTTAGAGTGATCAACATCGTATCCGTAAAGGGTGGGCATATCGAATGCTACGCTTAAGCCTGTTTGACCGTTTTGGAGTAGTAATTTGAATCTTTTATTAGTTTCTTCAGGAAGGCCATAGCCTGCGAACATCCTCATGGTCCACAATTTGTCTTGGTAACCCCCGGAATACAATCCTCTTGTGAATGGAAATGCTCCAGGTGCATTATTGCCTGAAGGAGTTTGTTGCGCGCCATCATAATAAGATTGACCCATCAATGTTTGCAGATCTTTAAAGTTAGTGTCTGAGTTTTTTTCAACTGTCATAACTTGTCGTGCGCTCTAGCCGTAGGCCTTATATTAATTTCAGATATCTTCTTTTACCGATTTTTATTACAGTTCCTGATTCGAGCTGTTGAATATCTATATCGCTTATAATATTTGAAGTGTCACCCTGATTTGAAATCATCTGCACCGCATTTTGTTTAAATAACCGCTTAAGTTCGCTATTACTAGTGACTGATCCGGATTCAATCAACACTGAATTCAGAGATGCGGCTGTTGCAATTTGAAATTCTGGGATGTTATCAGGGATTTCTTTGTTTTGAACTACCTTCTCAAAGTTTTGCTGAGATTCACCTGCAATCTGTGAGTCGAAAAAAGTCTTAGTTATTGTGTGTGCCAACAACTTTTTTGCGTTCATTGCATTCGTATTTAATTGTTGTTCTATTTCAGATAATTCCTGCATTGGTAAATCTGTTAGCAATTCGAAATATGTCACTATGCAACTATCAGGTAAAGACATTATTTTTCCATACATATCATTTGCGGTATCATCTAACGAAATATAATTATCTAAGCTTTTACTCATCTTATTAATACCATCAGTACCTACAAGTATGGGCATCATGAAACATTGTTGAGGACGCATTCCTTTGATTTGCTGAAGAGTTCTCCCTACAAGTAAATTGAACATTTGGTCAGTTCCTCCGAACTCTACATCTGATTCGATTGCCACTGAATCATAGGCCTGCAGTAGAGGGTACAAGAATTCGGTAATTGCGATTGGTTTATGTTCTTTAAATCTCAAAGCAAAATCATCTCGCTCTAAGAACTGTGCAACAGTGAACTTGCTTGTAAGTTCTATTACATCTGCTAAACTGAATTTTCCGAACCATTCACTTTGCCAGACTACTTGTGTTTGGTTTCTGTCAACTACTCTGAAGAATTGATCCATGTAGGATTGTGCATTTGCTATCACGTCCTCGTGTGTCAGCATGGGCCGAGTAATAGATTGCCCACTAGGATCACCGATTTGAGCGGTCCAGTCTCCTACGATCAATATCACTTCGTGCCCAAGATCTTGTAATTGTTTCAGCTTTCTTAGGCCAACTACATGACCTAAATGGATATCTGCTCTTGACGGATCAAAACCCATTTTTAATCTCAGCTTTTTGCCGGACTGTAAAAGTTCAACGAATTCCGATTCTGAAATTATTTCTTTAACACCGCGTTTTGTGATGTTCTGGATTGTTTTATCTTCGATCATTCTGAATCCTGGACAGTTGATTTTATAATACGACGAGATTCTTCAACATCTGACTCTATTTGAGAGACCAATTCATCTATTGAGTTGAATTGTACTTGGCCTCTGATTTTATCAAAGAAATGGATATTGAGATCATGACCATACAGATCTCCATCATAATTCATTACGTAGGTTTCTATAAGCCTTTGTTTCAGTCCAAAAGTGGGCCTGGTTCCAATGCTGGTTACAGATTCGTAAATTTCACCGTGAATCGAGGTTGTGGTGCTATAGATTCCGTCAGCAGGAGTGATAGTTTTAGGATCTATATTCATGTTAGCTGTAGGATATCCTAGCTCTCTCCCTCGTTTGTTGCCGTGCACAACAATGCCATTAATTTCAAAAGAATGCCCCAGTAATGAATTTGCTTCAATTATGTTTCCATCTAGTAGTTTCGATCGTATTAATCTACTACGAACAGGCTCGTTGTTTATAGTGAAATCGTCTATAGTACGTACCCAGAAATTTTGGTTATTGCCTAATTCTTGTAAGAATTTCACGTCCCCTTCTCTACCTTTACCTACAGAAAAATCTTTTCCTATAACAAACCCAATAGGGTTCAAAGCGGAAATAATATTGTTGCAGAATTCTAAGGCTGATATATCAGCAAGTTGTTTATTGAAATCAATGGGTATGACCTCGGTTATGCCAAGGTTTTTGATTAATTTAATCTTTGTGTCAGTGTTTGTTATCAACTGAGATGAATTTGTAGGACGGAGTATTTCAGAAGGATGGTTGGCAAAGGTAATAACTATAGGAGTAATGTCAGCGGTTTTTTCTGTTAATAAATCTTGCATAAGCCGTTGATGGCCTCTGTGGACACCGTCAAAAACTCCGATCGTTATCGCTGTCTGACGATTATTTAAGTGTGATATATTTTCAAGAAAGTTCATACATTTTCAAGTGTACCCACGGATTTCCGTAGTAAAAATGTTAGCATAGTAAGGGATTCTTATCAATTTAGTAATCATTCTGAAAGAGGTTTATGAGAGTAATAGGGGGAACAGCAGGAGGTCTTAATTTAAAAGGCCCTGTTGATAAAAGTGTTAGGCCTACCACTGAAAGGGTTAGAGGAGCTATATTCAACATAGTTGACCCTGATCAATATGCTAACGGTAAAACCCTCGACCTATTTGCAGGTACAGGAAGTTTGGGCATAGAGACTTTAAGTAGAGGAGCTCTTCACTGTGATTTTGTTGAAGGTAATTTGTCTCAATTAAGGATATTGCAAGACAATTTGAAATTTACAGGATTTACTAATAAATCCAAGACATATCGTTTCGATATATTAAAGGGGCTTAGTGCATTGGAAGGCCCGTATGATATGGTCCTTATGGATCCTCCATATCGCCTATCAGAAATTTCAGAATTCATGAATCAATTTTCCCAAAAAGACAATATATTTGATGAAACGACTCTCATCGTTGTAGGTCATTCAAAAAGGATGCCTCTTAGTTCATCATATGGTACATTACATTGCGTGGATTCAAGATCTTATGGAGACAACGCTATAAAACTTTATGAATCTAGGAAAGGCTAATAAATGGTGACTGCATTATACCCTGGGACTTTTGATCCGGTAACAGTAGGGCATTTGGATATTGCCCAACGAGCTGCCGCATTATTTGAGACATTAATAATCGGAGTGTATAAACTTCCCGATAAAAACTTGTTGTTTTCAACTGATGAAAGAGTCGCTTTTTTTGAGGAAGCCGTGAAAGATATACCAAATGTGGAAGTAAGAATTTTTGATGGATTGGTAGTGAGATTTGCAAAAGAAATAAATGCTTCTGTGATCGTACGTGGCTTGAGAAGCGGCACTGACTTTGAATATGAATTTGATATGACGTTCATGAATAGAAGATTGGAGCCGGATGTTGATGTAGTTTGTTTGATGACGTCTCAAGAATATAAAATGTTCAGCTCTAGTTTACTTAAAGAAGTTGCCCGATTGGGGGGCGATGTTCAAGATATGGTCCCAGATGGTGTCGTAAAGGCGTTGAAAAACAAATTCAAATGATAGTAAGATACCTCTAATGTGAAAAAAGTGTTTTCGGAGGTGAGGTGTGGACATCATAAACATACTTGATAGATTAGAAACATTGGTAAATTCTAGCAAGAAGGTACCATATACTGACAGTGCAATTATAGACAGAAAAAAGATTCTCGATTTATTAGATCAAATGCGACTGAATATCCCTCAAGAAATTAAAGAAGCTGGGGAAATTTTATTCCAAAAAGATCAAATTCTTAATACTGCTGTCATGGAAGCAAGGTCTTCCAAATCAGAGGCAGAAGCTGAATTCATGGCAAAATTAAGCCAATCCGCTTTGCAGCAAAAAGCAGAAGAGCTGTTTGCGGATGCCGATAGAAAAACTCAAAGACAGATGGAACAAGTTGAGAAAGAATGCATAGCTAGGCGAATTGAAGCAGACTCATACGCTCTCAAGAGTCTTAGGGACTTGGAGCAGGAATTAACGAAGATTTCCGGATCCGTGAGGAAAGGTATCGAATTGCTAGCAAAGAATGCTAGTGATTCTCAAGGTGATACAAACATTGAATCACTTGCAATGAATCAAGTTGCTGACTAGTAGTGAACTAATTTCATCTGGATTATAAAATTAGATGTCAATCTTCACAATCCGATATACGTACACATTGAGGGGTGAGCCATGCTTGAGATGACTATAGATAGTATACGAGTGAGCCCTATGAACTACCAGAGGATCGTTATTCTCAAGCAAAAAGATGGCGATAAATTCTTGCCGATATGGATAGGCCCTCAGGAAGCAGATGCAATAGCTGTTAAATTGCAAGATATGTCCGTTCCTAGACCTCTAACTCATGATCTATTATGTTCGTTTTTAGATATTGCTTCGGCAACAATTCAGCATGTTTTAATTAATAACCTAGAGAGCGACACGTTTTATGCACGAATTTTCTTCAAAATAGGAGAAAAAATCGAAGAAATTGACTCTAGGCCGTCTGATGCCATAGCTCTGGCTGTCAGGACAGGAGTTTCCATCTATGTGGAAGAAGAAGTCATAGAAAAAGCAGGAGTTAAGTTAGACGATCAAGGCAAGCCGATTACGCCTCCGCAAGGAGAAAGTCCTGAGAACACACCAGTCAGAGAGGAAGAACTTAAGAGTATGTCCGCATTTACTGATTTCATAAATAATTTAGACTTAGAAGATTTCGATCAAAGTTAGGATTCACTAAAGTTTTTATTCCTGAGGATTTACAGGACATGTACGTTAAGACATCAGATACAAATATTGGTCCTGATACGATTGACTTTATAAAAGCTGTCATGGTACGATTCTGCACGTTTTGTGAGCCAGAATGGCCAAACTAGTTTACGCACTGAAGTTCACGGGTTTGGGGTGGTATATAGCGGCTTGCATAGTGTGTGGCACCGTTTTGGGGATAGCCTTAGACAAGATGAGTGGGTTTAGTCCGCTCTTCATGATTGCAGGGGTTCTTTTGGGATCTGTTGCAGCTTTCTGGGGCTTGATTAAAATGGTCAAGCAGTTTATCAAATAGTAGGGTGAGGGATTTGGCTAGTTCAAAAAAAATGATCAAGTATCTAGTAATCACGATAATAGTCGCATTGCTAATTACAGGATTCATTAATGGAGCTATTGGCTCTTCGATTTTTGGACAAGAAAGATTCCTGGAAAAGCCAGCAATTCATCTTCCTCCTCAACCAGTATTCCCGCAATCTGTAAGAGACCATCACCTTGGCTACTCAGACGAACATAAAGAGACTAAAAATGGATATGGTGATGCCCACGGAGAGTCTCATGATTCTGCGCATGATGGTGGTCACGATGATCATGCTGGAGACAATAAAGACGCGCATGCAGATGAGGGCCATCATTCGACACCATTAGGATTGATGGACTTTGCTATTACTAACACGATGATATCATCGTGGTTTGCTACAGTAGTTATAGTTCTCCTTTTCGTATTGGGAGCCAGAAAGCGAGCAATAATTCCAGGAAGATTCCAGAGCTTAATAGAGATTATGTTTGAAGGAGTTCTAGGATTTGCGAGTAGTGTCCTTGGGAACGATATGGCGAGGAGAGTATTCCCTGTGATTGCGACAATATTTTTCTTCGTATTGTTTAATGCTTGGCTTGCATTACTCCCGTTTTACCAGTTTCTTGGTTTTGTTAATGAGTCGGGAACGATCGAGGCGCATTTCATAAGACCTGCGGGAACAGACTTGAATATGCCATTGGCGTTGGCTTTAGTATCGTTTGTATTAGTCGAATACTGGGGGATTAAATCTCATGGGCTGGGCTATTTCAAGAAATTCTTAGCATTTGGCAAAATCCTGAAAGGGAAACCATCCGGAATCATAGATGTGTTCGTTGGATTATTAGAATTGATAAGTGAACTAGTAAGAATTGTGAGTTTTACTTTCCGTTTGTTCGGAAATATGACAGCAGGCGAAATTTTAGTTGTTATGGTTACATTCTTGGTGCCATTTATAGCTACGCAATTTGTGTTTGGGCTCGAATTATTAGTAGGATTGATACAATCAATTATATTTGCAGGTCTCACGTTGGTATTCATATCTGTAGCAACGAGTCATGAGGAGCATTAGTAAAGTTTAATATTAGAGAACTTAAAGGGTTCTCTAAAAATGGCTTACAGCCTATATTAAAAAATAATAAGTAGGACTAGGAGAAGTAGATTATGGAAGCTGAAGCAGCTAAATTTCTGGGAGCAGCTCTCGCTATTGCGTTAGGAGTTGTAGGACCAGGTGTCGGTATTGGAATATTAGGAGCAGGTGCTATGGGAGCTATTGGTAGAAATCCCGAAGCAGCTGGAGCGATCACAACTAATATGATTCTAGCTATCGCATTCGCAGAAGCATTAGGTATTTACTCGCTAATTGTCGCGGTAATACTTCTGTTCGTTGTTTAACGTACATAGAATAGTTAATCTAAGGAGGGACATATGACTGAACTAGGTCTAAACATTCCTAGTCTGGTCGCATATCTAATTAACTTCGTCGTTCTGTTGGGTATCCTGATAGTATTCGCTTATAAACCATTGATCAGTGCCATTGACCAGAGGGCAGAGAAGATTCGTGAAAGTTTGGAAGCGGCAGATAGAGCCCAAGAAGATGCGGATAATTCCAGAGCAGAGATACAGGCTCAAATAAACGAATCTAGAGTCGAAGCTCAAAAGATATTAGATCAGGCGCGTAATGCAGCGGACAGATTTAGAGAAGAAAGGATGGAGCAGGCGCAAGAAGAGGCTATCGCATTCACTGAGCGAGCAAAATCCGACATTGAGGCAGAGCGTGATTCTGCTATTAGAGAGCTTAAAGAAAGTTTTGGGGAACTGGCAATAGATGCGGCTGAAGCTGTAGTTAAGAAATCACTTGATGCAGATAGCCATAAAGATCTTATAAATCAGATTTTGGAAGAAAGCACTAGTGCGGGCGGTAAATAATGGCAGTTGGTAAATCAGGTGCGAGATACGCCCAAGCACTGTTTGAGCTTGCTAATCAAGACAGCCAGCATGAGAAATGGTTGTCAGAATTAAAAGAAGTTGGGGAAGTATTTAGTAATCCAGATTTTCAAATTTTGCTCACCCATGCCGAAGTACCTATGGAACAGAAGCAAGCTGCTGTATCCGAAGCATTTAATGATAATCATCAGATGATTAAGAATTTAGTTCTGCTGTTAATCAAGAATTCCGGCACTGACTGTATTAATGATCTTATAGTGAACTATGAACAATTGCTGGATGTTTATTTTGAAAGACAGAGGATAGAAGTTACCACAGCAGTTGCTTTAGATGAGACTCAAGTGAATTCTATGACTGAAATTGTAAAGCAAATTGTTGATAAAGATGTGGTATTAGACACTTATGTTGATGAGTCGATTATAGGTGGAATAGTTATAAAAATAGGTGACCAGCTGCTAGACGGCAGCGTAAAAACTCAATTAAATGACATGAGAAAAGCAATCAAATCCGGGGTGATTTAACCAGCTTGATATGTTGCTGCAAAATACAAAATAAGAGGGACCAAGTATGGCTATAAATGGACAAGAAATAGTTTCTTTAATAAAACGACAGATCGAAGAATTTGGCGGAGAGTTGTCTCTAGTCGATGTTGGTACTGTTGTACAAGTAGGTGACGGTATTGCAAGCATTCAGGGATTGCAAGGCGTAAGATCTAACGAACTTCTTGATTTTGGTGAGGATATCGTTGGGCTAGCTTTGAACTTGGAATCAGACATAGTCGGAGCTGCTATCTTGGGTGATCCGAATGCTGTGAAAGAAGGCGACACTGTTCGAGCAACTGGCAGAATTATTGAAGTTCCTGTAGGGGAAGCATTGATAGGTAGAGTTGTGGACCCGTTAGGTAGACCACTTGATGGTAAAGGTGCTGTTAACACTGAAAAAACCTTGCCTGTCGAAAGAGTTGCCCCTAACGTAGCAGTTAGAAAATCTGTCTCTACCCCTGTATTGACTGGTGTTAAAGCCGTAGATGCAATGGTACCAATCGGGAGAGGGCAAAGAGAACTAATTATTGGAGACAGATCTACAGGTAAAACCGCTATAGCTATTGACACGATCATTAATCAAAAAGGCGGAGACCTTATATGCATCTATGTGGCCATAGGTCAGAAACAGAGTAAAGTGTCCGAAGTTGTAGGATCTTTAGAGAGATACGGAGCCATGGATCATACTATAGTAGTTACTGCTGGAGCCGCTGAGAGCGCTCCTCTGCAATATATTGCCCCATTCGCTGGTTGTGCTATGGCGGAAGAATTCATGGAACAAGGTAAGGATGTGTTGATTGTATATGACGATCTCACTAAGCACTCATGGGCTTACCGTCAGATGTCGTTGTTATTGAGGAGGCCGGCTGGAAGAGAGGCATTCCCAGGAGATGTGTTCTATGTTCACAGTAGATTATTGGAAAGAGCTGCTCGATTGGATGATGAGCACGGAGGTGGATCAATAACAGCTTTGCCGGTTATTGAGACCCAGGCTGGAGACGTATCCGCGTATATACCTACAAATGTTATATCTATTACTGATGGACAGATATTTTTGGAATCAGATCTATTTAATTCGGGTATACGCCCTGCAATAAATGTTGGTTTATCAGTTTCAAGAGTGGGTAGTTCAGCTCAAACTAGATCAGTCAAGAAAGTGGCTGGTAGCTTAAGAATTGATTTGGCCCAATACAGAGAATTGGCAACATTCGCACAGTTTGGGACTTCAGATTTGGATGCTGCAACTCGAGCCCAATTGAGTCAAGGACAAATGGCAGTTGAGGTTTTGAAACAACCTCAATACTTACCTCTCAATTTAGTGCAAGAGACTATAATTTTGTATGCATTGAACGCTCGACATACCGAAGGGATAGACTTGGATAGAGTTGGAGATTTTGAGAATCAATTAGTTAGACATATAGAAGCTAGCCATCCTGAAATTGTGGCAGATATAAATGAAACAAGTGATCTGACTGATGATACAGAAGCTAAGTTATCTAAGGCGATTCAGGACTTCAAGTCTACATTTGTATAATTAAGGTGCAAGATAAATAAATGCCAAGCGTAAGAGACATAAAAAGAAGAATTAGAAGTATCGAAAATACTGGCCAGGTTACCAATGCGATGGCCTTGATAGCGGCTTCCAAAATGGCTAGAGCCCAAAATGCGGTTCAATCAAGTAGACCATATGAACAGAAGATTACTGATGTGATAGCATCGCTCTCCGCTCAAGTTAGTGGGAGTGAAACAACACACCCGCTCCTTGAATCCAGAGAAATAAATACTATTGGGTTGATGGTTATAGGCCCTGATAGAGGTTTGTGTGGAGGATTGGTATCAAACCTTGGAAGATTCACTTCTTCGTTTGTGAGCGATACTGAACATAAGGTGATACCAATATCGGTCGGTAAAAAATCTCGCGACATACTAGCTAGATGTGATTTAGCGCCTGTAGAAAGTTTTTCAGATTTGAGTGACAGGATAACTAAGTCAGACACTGAATCCATTAGCCAATTATTAATGGATAAATATATGTCAAAGGAAATAGATGCCATATATCTTTGCTATAGTAAATTCATATCAACTACCACACAGGAACCTGTTATTGAGCAGGTAATTCCGGTCAACACAGATGGTAATAAAGCTAATAGTAATACAGACTATATATATGAACCAAGCACTGATATGGTGCTTGGAGGGTTGATACCTAGATATGTAGATATGAAAGTGTTTCATGCGATCCAAGAATCTATTGCAAGTGAACTCTCTGCTCGGATGGTAGCGATGAGAAATGCTACGGATAATGCAAAAAGCTTGGGTGATGATCTAACTGTAGTTATGAACAAACTACGTCAAGATAGCATCACGAATGAATTACTTGATTTGGTAGGTGGGCAAGCTGCCTTGGAGTAATAAAACAATTATGGTTCTAAGTATTTAGAAATAGGAGAAAATCATGAGTTCTGGGAAAATTATACAAATAATAGGCACTGTTGTGGATGTCGAATTCGTATCCGATGAATTGCCAAAACTGTTTGATGCCTTGGAAGTGGATAATGGTGGAGAGAATTTGGTGTTGGAAGTGCAGCAGCACATTGGAAATAACTGGGTCCGGTGTTTAGCATTAGGAACTACAGACGGTTTGGCCAGAGGTGTAGAAGTTACTAACACAGGGGACAAAGTTACTGTTCCAGTAGGAGAAGCTACTTTAGGGCGCTTATTTGACGTAACAGGCACCCCTCTAGATGGTTTAGGGCCAGTGGAAGCGGAAGTTTCTTTGCCTATACACAGAGATCCGCCAGCTTTTGAAGATCAGAATACATCAGTAGAAGTTCTTGAAACAGGCATCAAGGTGTTCGACCTTATAACTCCTTTCCCTAAAGGAGGTAAAGTGGGTGCATATGGTGGTGCTGGTGTAGGGAAAACTGTTGTTATTCAGGAATTAATCAGAAACATTGGAGCGGAACACCAAGGAGTATCAGTTTTTGCAGGCGTAGGAGAACGTTCTAGAGAAGGTAATGACTTATGGCATGAAATGCAAGAATCGGGAGTCCTTAACAGTACAGTATTAGTATTTGGCCAAATGAATGAAACCCCGGGGGTGAGAGCTAGAATTGGATTGACCGGTCTCACAATGGCAGAATATTTTAGGGATGAACGAAATCAAGATGTTCTTCTGTTCGTAGATAACATTTACAGATACATTCTCGCAGGAATGGAAGTCTCCGCACTCTTAGGAAGAATGCCATCTGCTGTAGGATATCAGCCTACCCTGGGTACAGAAATGGGAGCTCTCCAAGAAAGGATTACCTCGACAAAGAATGGTTCTATAACATCTTTCCAGGCGATATACGTACCTGCAGATGATTACACAGATCCTGGTATTGTTACCACATTCGGTCACTTGGACGCTGTGGTTTCATTAGAGCGCTCATTAGCAGCACAGGCATTATTCCCTGCTGTGGATCCATTAGCATCTTTTGCAAGGATATTGGAGCCTAACGTAGTAGGAGAAGAACACTATAACACGGCACGAGGAGTTCAACAGGTCCTTCAAAGATATAAAGATCTACAGGACATTATCGCAATCTTGGGTATAGAAGAATTGTCAGATGAAGATAAACAAGTTGTATTCAGGGCTCGAAAAATACAAAGGTTTTTAACACAACCATTCTTTGTAGGGGAACAATTTACAGGTGTTCCGGGTAAATACGTTCCAGTAAAAGAAACTGTTAGAGGATTCTCTGAAATTTTAGAAGGGAAGCATGATGACTTGCCAGAGCAAGCTTTCTATATGGTGGGAACTATAGACGAAGCTGTTGAAAAAGCCAAGCAAATGGCGGAATAACATTAGGCGTAGAGAAAGTTATGAGTACTACACATGTAGAAATAATAACCTTGGAAAAAGTGGTGTATTCAGGAGATGTGGAATCTGTAGTAGTTCCTGGGGCCGAAGGTCAATTAGGGATATTAGCTAACCATGCTTCACTGATGTCTATATTATCCAGCGGATTGATTAGATTGAGTTCGGATGGAGATGAAGTTAGTTTCAATGTGAATGGTGGATTCATAGAAGTGGGCAACAATTCGGTCACTATATTAGCCGATTCATGCGAACCTAATCAATAAACATCCTTCTGCTGGAATTGCATTCTGTCTAACCTAAATGGTCATCTGAGCCTTTGGCAACTACATGTAACGGTTTACCTTCCGCAAATGATTGAAGATTATCGATAGTCATTTCCAGTCCCTTCATTGTAGCAGCTTCTGCCATCCCGCCTACATGTGGTGATATCACGACATTCGGAAGAGTTGTAAGTGGATGATTCTCGGGTAGTGGTTCCTGAGGGAATACGTCTAAGCCTGCTCCGAGTATTGTATTGTTATTAAGAGCGGAAATGAGGGCATCTTGGTTTATGACATCTCCCCTAGCTGTATTTATTACGATACATGTGTCTTTCATTAGTTTGAATTCTCGTTCATCTATTAGATTAACTGACTCTGAAGTAGCTGGTATGTGTAGAGATATCACATCGGAATTCTTTAATAAATCATCAAACTCTACAAAGCTTATTCCATATTGAGACGCTCTTTCGGGAGTGGGATTGAATGTCCACGCAATGACCTTCATTCCGAGGGCTTTCCCTAATTCAATCATACGTTGGCCAATTGCTCCTGTTCCAATTACCCCGAGTGTTTTATTGTAAAATTCATTTACATAGCCTGCAGTCCAGCCACCCTGAACTACTCGGTTATGATTCGAAACGATTTGTCTGCCTACAGAGAGTCCTAGTGCCAATGCTTGCTCAGCGACATATGGCGCTCCATATGCAGGTGTATTGCTTACCCATATACCTTTGGATTCGGCAAATTCTAAATCGACATGGTTGACGCCGGTACCCCATACAGATATAAGTTTGAGGTTAGGACAACAACTTAGGACATCTTTGTTAAATTGCACGCTCCCCCTTATATTAATTACTGCATCAGCATCTTTAATCAACTCAATGGTTTGATCATCTGTGAGAGGTCTTGTGGTGTGCCATTCAACTTTGTCTGCTAATTCATACACTTTATCCGCCAAAGTAGTATTTTTTAGGACCACAGGTTCGTCGTCAGGTATAACGATTAGGTTGTAAGGTTTAGTGTTAGGCATTAATTCTTCTCACTTGTAGTTTTGTTTGCATTAGTATCATTTTTAACATCATACCGCAGACTAATTATGTCTGCAAAGATAATTATAATATTGAGAATATATCATAGATTTTGCAACTGATAATTGGAATCACACCTAATCCACAACGTACCAACATTGTTTGAATTTGTCATAAACATTAGAATTTTTTTAGTATCAAAAGGCAAAAATGGAATATGAAAATAGTCAGATTTAAAATGGGTAAGTCAATTAAGCATGGGCTTTTGGATGAAGATTCAGTAATAGAATTGAGAGGCAATATCTATTCTATGTTCAGGCAGACCGTTATAAAACACCCTCTATCTGATGTCGAGATTGTGTGTCCAGTGCACCCCAATCAAATATGGGGGCCCAAGTACAATTTGGTATCTGAAAATGAGGGTTATGTTGTTAAAGAATACGGAATGGATCCTTGGTTAAAAGGCAGTAATTCTATTTGTGGGCCTAATGAGCCAGTTATTATCGAACACGATTTGTTTAATGAGATAGGTGTCACAACTTCACTGGTTGCTGTTATTGGTAAACAGTGTAAAAAAATTAACCACAAGAACGTGTCTAAATATATCTTGGGATACACTTGCGGGATAGATGTTGCAAGCAAACGTATCAGTAAGGATGGAAAAACTAGTTGGAAGGCTAAATCATCCGATAATTTTTCACCGATAGGTCCATATATCGAAACAAATTTTGATATAAATAATTTCACAGTCACGATGGAAATTAACGGAGATATGATACAGACTTTCACACAAAATGATCTCCCATATTCACCAGAAGAAATTGTCAGTTACATCTGCCAGCAAGGCACTTTGTTGCCGGGAGATTTAGTGTTTGTTGGTGGTCCAGAGCCATACTCACCTGTGTGCTACAAAGATGAAGTCAGTTGCTCTATAGATGGGATAGGAATTCTGACTAATTCTATGGTTGAAGGGTACTTAGCGAATAAGTCTGGCAATCCGCAATCAAGCAAGCAATTTTTCCAAGGCAAGTTGGTGATTTGATACTTTTTCTCCTCCTATAGATAGGAACTTGGGAGTGTCCGTAATCAATTTCTGGGACATTTTGTGCAAGTCTTGAACTGTGAAGCTATCCCATTGTTCAATGGTTTTATTGAAGTCTAATAAAGTTCCAGACAGCAAGGTGTGCCCGCCGATGAGAGCGGCTAATCTTTCTGTATCTTCCATAGCAATCAGCAATTTCCCTTTAGCGTATTGTTTTACATGTGACAATTCTTGTTCGGTTACTGAATTGGTAAGCGAATATAACTCTTCTAATATAGCTTCCACTGCTGACAGGCAATTCGAGTTTTTCACACTGCAATTGATTAGCCAAGTTCCTGTTTCATTATAGGTGTTTACACTACTAGTAATATCGTATGCTAATCCTAATTCTTCTCGTATTTTTATGAAGAGACGGCTACTCATACCCTCTCCAAGCATGATGTTGGTTAAGTTCAATAAAGGGGATAAAGAATGTGAGAATTCCAGTCCCTGCACACCTAAATTTATGTATGTATGATCTGATGTTTGATCGAAGGTGATCAAACGGCTAGACATATGATTGGGAATAAGCTCTATAGTGTGGTTGGGGCTATGTACACTAATCCATTTAGATGTCGCATCATTGATAGACTGCAGTAATTCGTTTTCTGGGAAGTTTCCGGTTATCGTTAGAACCAAGTTTGACGGATCATAGCGCTTTTGGAAGTAGGTTTCTATATCGTACTGTTTCAAATCTTCTAAAGATTTGTGGCTTCCCACGATTTCCCATCCCATAGGATGTTCAGGAAACATTAGTTGATCAATGCCTAATTCGGATTGGTAAGAAGGATGGTCCGTATACATCCGGAGTTCTTCGTGAATAACATTACGTTCTCTTACAATTTCAGAAGGTTCCATTAGAGGGTTCATGCACATGTCTAGTAAAATGTCAGTAGCGATTTTCCATTGATTATAAGGTACTTTAGCCCAGTACATAGTATATTCTTTCGAAGTGAGGGCATTTATTTCTCCGCCAGTGTTTTCAATTGCACTAGTTAATTTTTCCGGACTAGGCCATGATTTAGTGCCTTTAAACAGCATATGTTCCAGAAAGTGTGATACTCCTGAGTTACTGGAAGTTTCATATTTAGAACCTGCTCCTACACAAATGTTTACAGACACAGATGTAGCAGTAGGTATATTGTAAGTAATGACTCTCAACCCATTTTCTAAAGTTGTAAGGGTTGGATTATTCCAATGTTTCATAAGGCATTTATAGTATAAATGAGAATGACTCTCATTTCAACTGTTTAACCAATCTACATCTCCACAAAGATCTGGGGCATGAGGTTTCGAAGTGAATACTGAAAACTTTTCTAGTGCTTCCTCTATCGTTGTATTTGTATCACCGTGTCCGGGATATACATCCACTTCGGGTGGTAAAACTAAAAGCTTGCTTTCAATACTGTGGATTTCTTGTGTGAATGCTTCAGGGTTTTTAGATTTTCCTGGTCCTCCAGGAAATAGTGTGTCACCGGAAAACAGGTGGTTCCCTAGTAGATAGCATGTTGAACCATTAGTATGTCCAGGGGTGAATAAGCATATGATTTCCTGATTTCCGAATGGGATTCTTTGATTATCTTGTATTAATACATCTGGAGAGCTGGGTAGTAAATCAGAGTCACCATCATGGCAATATACAGGGCATTTTGCTGCATTCATTATTTCATCGAACCCGAGAAGATGATCTTGATGGCCATGGGTAATAAGAATTGCGACTATATTGGTGTCTCCAATTTCCTCGATGATTTTTTCAGGTTCAGCTGGGGTATCAATAATGATTCCTTCATTGGTTTGATTGCATTTAATTAGATATCCATTATTGGAGTATGGCCCCATGTCAATTTGAGTGATCGTAGCATGTATGTTTTCGTCTTGATAGATGTTCATTTTAGTCTCCTATGATAAATCTTAATTCTGGAGTTGATACAATTCAGAGAGGCTTTCTTTTAAAAAGGTTCCTGTTTTTGACGCTTTCTTTTTGATTAGCTGTTCGGGAGTGCCTTCACCTACGATTTTCCCTCCGGCTTCACCTGCTCCCGGACCTAAATCAATTACCCAGTCGCAATTTTTTATTATGTCCATGTTGTGTTCTATCAACAATATTGTATTGCCTTGGTCAACAAGCTTGTGCAACACTTTAATGAGTTTGTTGCAATCATCAAATGATAATCCCGTTGTGGGTTCATCTAACATATAGAAAGTTTTGCCAGTAGATCTTTTAGATAATTCTGAAGACAATTTAATTCTTTGTGCTTCTCCTCCGGATAGGGTTGTGGCTGATTGGCCTAATTTGATATAGCCTAGACCTACAGCTTGCATGGTTTCTAATCTAGCACGAATTCTGGGAAGTCTGTCGAACACTTTGATTGCTTCGTCTACTGTCATGTCTAATACTTGGGATATGTTAAGCCCTCGGTATTCAATTTGCAGGGCATCGTTGTTGTATCTAGCACCCTCACATACTGAGCACGGGATAGTAACGTCCGGCAGGAATTGCATTTCAATATTTATGTGTCCTGCTCCTTCACAAGATTCACAGCGTCCACCTTTCACATTGAAGGAAAATCTACCTGGTTTATATCCCCTAAGCTTGGATTCAGGTAATTGAGCGTAGAGTTCTCGCATTGGGGTAAACAACCCGGTATAGGTTGCTGGATTACTTCTAGGGGTTCTGCCTATCGGTGATTGATCTATGTTGATGATTTTATCTATATTTTCAGTTCCATCAATCTTTTTGAACCTACCAGGTATCTCCTTGGATGAGTTTATTTTCTGGGCTAGTGCTTTGTAGATGGTTTCAAATGCGAGTGTGCTCTTTCCAGAACCAGATACCCCAGTTACACATGTTAGAGTTCCCAAAGGAATTTCTGTTGAAACATCTTTTAGATTATTGGCTGAACATTTGTCGATTTTGATAGAAGTTCCATGGCCTATACGTCTTTTCTCCGGATATTCGATGATTTTTTCTTTACTTAAATATTGACCAGTCAAAGAACGCTTGTTTGCCATGATTTCATTGATATTGCCTGTGGCCACAACCTGCCCTCCGTATTCTCCTGCACCAGGCCCCATATCTACTATGAAATCAGAGGCTTTCATCATATTCTCATCATGTTCTACAACGATAACGGTGTTACCTAGGTTTTTAAGGTTTTTAAGTGTTCCTATTAATAACGCATCGTCATAGGGATGCAATCCGATAGTAGGTTCATCACAAACATAAAGAACACCAGTTAATCCGGAACCGATCTGAGTTGCTAGCCTAACTCTCTGAGCTTCTCCACCTGATAATGTTTTTGCCGTCCTATTTAAGCTTATGTAATCTAGACCAATATTATTTAAGAAATTTAACCTAACTAGTATTTCTCTTACTATGGGTTCTGCAATAATCCTGTCATATTCAGATAAAGTAGTTGCTTCATCTCCAGAATTTACTAAAGTTTGAACCCATTGCAGTGTACTTCCGATACTCTCGTTGCAGACCTCCATTATATTCTTACCTCGTACTGTGACTGCTAGGACCTCCTCTTTTAGTCTGTTTCCATTACACGAGGTACAAGCTTTTTCCGCCATATATCTTTCTATACGAGATCTAATTGATTCTGATGCAGTTTCTCGGTACCGCCTTTCTAGGTTTTTGACAATTCCATCAAATGTGACTTCCCATTGATAAGTTTTTCCTCTTCTCGTGTGATGAGATATTTGTATCTTTTCTGTATTATCTCCATTCATGAGCAGATGGATAATATTTTCGGGGAGTTTGTTTACTGGAACGTTAAGATCGAATTGGTATTTTGCAGACAAGCTTTGTAATAAATTTTTGTACCATATAGATGTGGATTTGCCTAATCTAGACCAAGGAGCAATTGCTCCTTCAAGCAGAGATATATCTTTGTTAGGTATAACTAATTCTGGCTCAACTGATAAGTTGTAGCCAAGTCCGGCACATGTACTACAAGCTCCGTGAGGGCTGTTAAAACTGAAGGTTCTAGGTTCCATTTCTTGTAGGCTGATATCACAATTAACGCAAGCAAACTTCTCGGAATAAATAATATCTCCTTTGTCTTGAGTTTCTGCTATTAATGTCCCTTCTCCTTCTCTCAATGAGGTTTCAATAGATTCGGTTAGGCGACTTCGTTCCAGATTAGACTTTATAATTAGTCTGTCGATTACTATTTCTAAGTTATGCCATTTATTACGTTCTAAACTAATATCTTCAGGGTTATCCAGATTGGTTATTTCTCCATTAATCCGCATCCTTACAAATCCGTTTTTCTGTGCATAATCAATTACTTCTTTATGTTGTCCTTTCTTATGTACAACTTTTGGAGCCAACAGTGTCAAACGAGTATTTTGAGGTAAACTTAACAAGGATTCTGTTATTTGTTCTATAGTCTGTTTTGTGACTGGTTGACCGCATTTGTGGCAATGAGGTTTACCAGCCCTAGCGAAAAGTAATCTTAGATAATCATATATTTCTGTCACAGTCCCTACGGTGGATCTAGGGTTATGGGATACTCCTTTTTGGTCTATTGATATAGACGGTGATAGTCCCTCTATATATTCGACATTAGGTTTCTCCATTCTTCCCAAAAACTGTCTCGCGTATGCTGATAAGGATTCAACATACCTTCTCTGACCTTCTGCATAAATCGTGTCAAAAGCCAGAGAGCTCTTGCCAGAACCAGAGACTCCAGTAATTACTACGAGTTGATCTTTTGGTATTTCAACAGTTATATCTTTGAGATTATGCTCTTTAGCACCTTTAACTTTGATGAATTTTTGAGTCACTAATAAGTCCTTTTGAATAACAATTAGGGTTTTTTGAATGTCATAAGCAGTTGGCCATTCGAGACCGATTCCATAGGTTGAATATAGATATTATCAATTATACTGTCGATAGGGCTTATTATAGTTTGTTCCATTTTCATCGCTTCTATAGTGCATAACGGCTGTCCTATTGACACTGAGTCATTAGGTTGGACATATATTGCTATTACTTTTCCCGACATTTGACAACGTATTTCTGGATTGTCTAAGTTTAATGTTAACGTAGGATCATTTTTTGCATTATCCCTAGGATGAGAAAGGTCGGTATTATAGTGACTCGAACGAGTAATAGGGAGATCGTAAAGATCCCCATCTATAGATAATTGTACGAAATCTGCTCCGATGAAGGTCACTAGTAGTTGGTGAGTGACTCCATTTATATCTATTTGTAATGGGTTTTGATTCATAATAATACTTGCCTATTCATTTAAAGCTTCGTCAAAGGAGTTTGAATTGTTTTGAGATGGTCTATAAATTGTGATGATTTCAAATCTTTTTCTAACCAGAATATTATAGTTTCCAGTAACAGGTTTCTTACTTCAGTGTAAGTGGTTTCCTTGATGCGTAATTGTGATTCCCCTGCGGTAGAATGTCTGTTGAAGTACCTTAGTAATTTAATGGATGCTAAGGACATATCCATAGTATTGCTGATATCAGAACAACCTAAGCATATCACTCCTCCGTTGCTGACACTATATCGGTGTTCTCCTGCGACTATTTCTTGGCCGCATTTCACACATACAAAAAGCTCGGGTAGAAATCCGGAAAATTTTAAAATTTGGAATTCGAAGTTCCTTATCTTTAGCTCTGGTTCAGGGGATATGGATATAAAGTCTAAAATGTCGATACCTGCATCAAAAATCTGCTTATTGGGCTCTTTTTCTGGAGTGAATTGGTCGATTAATTCAGATATATAGATTCCGTGAGCAAGTTTATTCAAGTCTTTGTACAGAGTTGGGTATGCCTTATTTGTTTGTACTTGCGTTACGGTTTCAATAGATCTGCCCCTGGCTAACTGAATATTTATAACTGTTAGGGGTTCTACGTGTCCTGAGAATTTGCTTTGCGGTTTGCGAGCGCCTTTAGCGATCGCTTGGAGCTTCCCATGCTGCTTTGTGAACACTGTAAGAATTAGGTCAGCTTCCTTGTATGGAAAATATTTCAAAACCAATGCTTGGCTAGTGTATGTCTTGATAGAAGTCATTCGCTGATTTGTTGTCGTCCTTGGAAAGCTCTGCTAAGAGTGATGTCATCAGAGTATTCTAGTGAGCCTCCTATTGGTAGCCCTCTTGCCAGGTGGGTTATAACCAAATCAGATTTTGTGTTGTTGTTGCTTATATATAACGCCGTAGCTTCCCCTTGTAGTGTTGGATTCGTAGCAATTATCATTTCAGATATATCTTCTTTTTCAAGCCTTTGGAATAATTGCTTAATTCGTAATTGATCGGGGCCTATACCATTTAAAGGTGATATTGACCCGTGAAGTACATGGTATAGTCCTTTGAAGCAATTAGACTTTTCTATGGCTACTACGTCCATGGGATCTTCAACAACGCATATTTGCGAGATATTTCTATTAGGATTGGTGCATATAATGCATGGGTTGTAGTCTGAAAGATTTTGACATTTGTCGCAGTATATGATTTTGGTGCTTACAGAGGAGATAGCTTCGGCTAGCTGAATATTTTCACGTTCTGTTTGTCTCACAATATAGTATGCTAGTCTTTGCGCTGTTTTCGGACCAATCCCTGGCAATTTACTAAGCTCTTCTATCAGAGAATTCAAAGAATCAGATACGTTTGTCGCGTT
>Ga0114933_10002089_pt1 | contig 21272 bp, 17 predicted proteins | sample 4SBtaG_FD_89691 | JGI IMG/M metagenome (GOLD analysis project Ga0114933, IMG submission 89691) | Deep subsurface microbial communities from Kolumbo volcano to uncover new lineages of life (NeLLi) - 4SBTROV12_W25 metaG | ecosystem: Environmental > Aquatic > Marine > Volcanic | place: Kolumbo... | reverse complement strand
TGATTCCGGCAGCTAGTTGGCCACGGTTTTGAATATCCTGCAACATGCGCGGCATAAGCCGTGAGATTTCGTCCGCCCCTTGTTCTACACAAAGGTCGCTCAGTTCACTGCCAGGCAGGTGATAAATGGCAGCAACGCCGCACTCGTGATGAAGTTCACTCATCGACTAATCAGTGCTATTCCACAAAGAGGTATGGGAGGGGGAATTAGAAAACCATCACGCTTGAGCATCCAACTCACAGGTCTATCAGAGAAAGCCGCGGTGCAAACTTTCGAGCATCCATTACTCAAACGCCGAACTACGATCTGACTTACCCCTCCTTGGGAGCTCATCCATGAACAACAGCATTCTACGGCCACGCACCGATTTACTCAAGCGAGGCAATGTCACCGGTGTCATCAGAATTCAGAAGTTAAGCCCGGCCGCTGCTGTCGTATCGAGAATAAAAGTTGTTTTCGGATGATTCTGAAGTGCACTGGCAGTGCACTGTGGAGACACGTCACCTTGTACCGCATCTGACACCGCAGCCGATTTGCCCTCACCGTTCGCCACTAGAATGATTTCACGTGCTTCAAGAATGGTACCAACGCCCATCGTAATTGCCTGTCGTGGCACATCATTTATCGAATCAAAGAAACGGGCATTATCGCTGATGGTTTGTTCTTCCAGATCGACTACACGTGTTCGGGAATCCAGAGTGCTGCCAGGTTCATTGAACGCGATATGGCCATCTGATCCGATTCCAAGAATCTGCAAGTCGATACCGCCGGCGTCACGGATTGCTTGTTCATATGACAAAGCCATTGCGGCCAGATCATCGGCCACGCCACAGGGAACATGAGTACGTCCGATATCAATATTGATGTGGTCAAACAGGTTCTGATTCATAAAGGTTCGGTAGCTTTGCGGATGCGCCGCGTCTAATCCGAGATACTCATCTAGATTAAAGGATGTGACTCTTGCGAAATCCAAGCCATCTTCCTGATGCATCTGGATGAGTTCTCTGTATAGTCCAACCGGTGAGCTACCAGTGGCCAGTCCTAAAACTGAATCAGGTTTCTTTCGTATCTGATCAGATACCATCTGCGCCGCATATTTGCTCAGGTCTTCATAGTTGTCATGTGTATGAACTTGAATCATGTCGTCTTTGTATGCGTTAGCGGTAATCTGTGCCGGTCAGCACAGGAGCACTACCCCTTCTTTGAACGGAATTATCGTTCTATGTTCACAACTTAACTGTTCTTTTCAGGAATAATGCCTGTACATCCTAGAGCATTCTTATAGGTGTTCTACAATAAAATATTCTGTGCACCAGCACACTTCCGGCGAATAATGCACACTGTTTTTGCCCGTTATAAAATCGAGCCAGCAAGCTGTGGAAAAGACTGAACAAAAACGTGACAACTTAGAGCCAGTTGTATCGCACCCGTCAGGCGTTGTCCTTCCGGTACTGCGATTCAATACGCCTATTGAAACAGCCCAGTTTATTGCCCGTCGCATCGCAGAAGTGATTCGTCATTGTAATGATGAAGGTCGAAATGCGGTGATCGGATTAGCCGGTGGCAGTACGATGGTCGGTGTTTACAGGGAGTTGATTGAACTTCACAACCACGACGATCTGGATTTTTCCAAATGCGTCATTTTCGGTTTAACCGAATACAGCGGCATCGAGTTGTCACAAGACCAGAGCATGACATCTCGAATGGCTGCTCAGTTATTCGACCACATTAATTTGCCGACATCTCAATCATTCGTACCCAACACCACCGGGGACTTGACTCAGCAACAACAGGAATGCGAGCGGATTGAAGAGGAGATTGAATCAGCCGGTGGTTTAGATCTGGTTGTTCTCGGAGTCGGCTCAAATGGTCATATTGGATTCAACGAACCGTTTAGTGTTCGCAATAGCCGAACCAGGGTTTGTTTGCTTGATCCTGTCACGCGACGATCCGCAGCGAGTGATTTCTTCGGAGAAGAAAACGTGCCGACGCAGGGGATCACATTAGGCCTTGGTACTATTTTCTCTGCCAAGCAGATTGTGCTCGCAGCACTTGGAGAACATAAAGCTGGTGTGATCAAGGAGTTATCAGAAGGCCCGATAACGAATCGTGTTCCGGGCACGGTGCTGCAAGATCATGATGATGTGACAGTTTGTATCGATCCGGCTGCAGCAAGCAAGCTAACGGATGAGTGTACACCCTGGTTGCTGGGCAACGTCCAGTGGGATGAAGCACTTATCACCCGGGCGCTGGTCTGGTTATGTGACGAAACCGGTAAAGCACTTCTTAAACTCGACGATGATGATTTCCGTAATTACAACCTGCATCAGTTGTTGCGGCATCACGGACCGGCTCATGAACTGGCGAAGCGAGTATTTGGCTGGTTAATGAACACGATTCATGAGAATCCAATTCCATGGCCGGGCTCAAAGAAAGTGATCTGCTTCTCGCCTCACCCTGATGATGACGTCATTAGCATGGGTGGCACCTTAATTCGGCTCGTCGAAGAAGGTCACGAAACACACATTGCTTACATGACGAGCGGCAATATCGCTGTATTTGATCATGACGCAAAACGCGTTGCGGATTTAGTTACCGAGTACAACCACTTATTCGGTATCGACACACAGCAGGCGCTGGATGTTGAAGCACGTGTTGCCAAGGCACTTAAGGAAAAAGAACCAGGCGTGCCGGACAGCGATGCAGTACTCAAAATCAAAGGTTTGATTCGTTGGAGTGAAGCCAAGGCCGGGGCCATTGAAGTAGGTTGTCGTGAGGAGAATCTGCACTTTCTCGACTTACCGTTTTATCGAACAGGCACGGTGGAGAAGCGACCGGTTGGTGACGCTGATATTTCAATCATCGTAAATCTGCTTGAGACGGTTCAACCGGATGTGATATACGTGGCCGGTGACTTATCGGATCCCCATGGTACGCATCGCGTGTGTGCCGAGGCAATCTTCCGGGCAGTCGAGTTACTGGAAGAGGCAAAGGGTAAGCGGCCAGAGATTTTACTATATCGCGGTGCGTGGCAGGAATATGCGATGCACGAAATCGATATTGCAATACCACTGAGTCCAAAACATCTGGACACAAAGCGTCGGGCAATTTTCATGCATGAAAGCCAGAAGGACGAAGCACTTTTTCCTGGCAGTGATCCGCGAGAGTTCTGGGAACGAGCAGAGGATCGGAATCGAGGAACCGCTGAGGAATATAATCGGCTTGGTTTACCGGAGTTTCTGGCATTAGAGGCCTTTGTTGTTTGGGGCGGCGAACCGATTTAACACCATGTGCCACTGTAGTAATCTGTTGGTAGGGCTGCATTTGGTTACTGAGTCAAATCTTCAACGTCCGTTGCCTCAGATTCCTTTGCTTCATAGAATGCACCCGCGCTAAGGATTCTTTGGTTTTGTGCGTTATGACATCGCTTTTTCAACGATCGTTGCTGGTAACTCTTGCTTTGGCACTCGTATGTCGTAGCGGTATGAGTTTGTGCGCAGATGAAGTAGAAGTCTGGGATGATAAGCACCAGAAGAAAACACGGTATATTGGCGCCATACTGGAATTCAAGCAGACATACCTCTCGATTGAACTGGCTAACGGTGCACTTCGTGAAATTCCGGTTGAACGCATAAGTGACTTTGTCGCTGATTGGGGTCAGGCATTCAGTCAGGCTGAAGTTCTGAGAGCTGACTTTCAATTTAAGGAAGCGCTTCCGTTGTACCGGCAAGCGTTTCGGAATCATGCTGCTGTCTGGCTTAGACGGCATAACACCGCACGGCAAATTGCCTGCCTTTCAGCGTTAGGACAATGGGTTGATGCTGCGGATCTATATATAGAAGGTCTAAATTCCGTTAATGACGATGCATTGTATCTTGAGATATTGCCGTTGATCTGGTCACGTCAAACCATCACACCTCAAATGGTCCAGCGAGCTAGCAACTGGGTTAGTACCGAAAATAGTGAAATTACGCAGTTGCTCGGTGCCAGTTGGTTAATGGACTCACCGAAACGAACGGACGCCATCTCTACGCTGACACGCATCGAAAACAGTAATAATTCGAATTTGGCACTGCTCGCTGCAGCACAAAAATGGCGGCCACTGGTTCCAACCGTCCAGGAATCTCAATTACAGCGTTGGCAACAAATCATTCTTAGAATGCCACACAATTTACGTGCAGGGCCTTACTACTTGTTGGCTCATGGTTTTGCCAGAAATGACGAGAGTCAGAATGCAATCCTAAATTGGATGCGTGTTCCCATACACTATCCCGGACAATACCAATTGTCCGCTGAAGCGTTGCTCGAATCAGCTCGTCTACTTGACCAGTTAGAACAAGACAAAGAGGCGGTGCGATTGCTCCGCGAGGTAACCGGAAAATACCAGGACACATTTGCCGCACGAAGAGCTGAGGCGATTGTGGGACAGATTCAAAGTCGGCTGAGCCCAAAAGAGAATTGACGGCTGCAAGTCGCCGCTAACACCCCAAAGTACGGAAGGAACAGGACGTGAAACCAATGACCAGGATCCACTTGGCTGGTGTGCTGATGGTTATTGTTGCAGCCTTTATGATGCAACAACACACGCTCGCTCAAGATGCACCGGATCAAAATATAGCTGCTCAACAAGCCGCTCAGCCAGCAGCCGCGGACGCTGGGTTTATGGATATCCTCTTTTCTGGCGGTATCACTGGATTGATCATCCTCATCGCGTTGTTCGGGCTTTCCATCACGGCTGTCTATCTTGTTGTCGAGCATTTAATGACACTACGGTCGTCAGTTTTAATTCCGGACGGTTTAGCAGAAGCGGTGCGTCAGCTACTCGAGACGGGCAAAGTACGAGATGCACATGAAACTTGCCGAGCCAATCCGAGTGTCTTGTCTCAAATCCTGATGCATGGCATGAGCGAATTGGAAGGTGGCTGGGATGCGATTGAAAAATCGATGGAGGATGCAACGGCTGAGCAATCAGCACGTTTGTTCCGAAAAATTGAATATCTGTCAGTTATTGGAAATATCGCGCCGATGGTCGGGCTGCTCGGTACCGTTACGGGTATGATCTTCGCCTTTCAAACGGTTGCCTCGACACAGGGCGCTGCCGGTGCTGGTGAGTTAGCAGAGGGAATCTATCAGGCGCTTGTGACGACCGTTGGTGGTCTAGTGGTTGCCATCCCGGCACTTGGGGCATTCGCTGTATTTAGAAATCGAGTTGATCAATTGATTGCAGAAGTTGTCACAGTGACTCAATCGATTATGGCACCAGTGAAGTCAACACTACGGAAACAACGGCGCGCTCAATCCGGAGGTAAAACTGGCTAATGAAAGTGCCGAGTCAAGTTCAAACATCCAGCGTGGGGTTCAATATGACCCCCATGATTGACGTGGTGTTTTTACTCATTATTTTCTTCCTCGTTTCCAGTCATCTGGCAAAACAGGAAGCACAAATGGAACTAGATCTACCTAACGCCACTTCCGGTGCCAGTGCTGTTGATGATCCGGCAGCCCGAGTGGTTATTAATGTTACAGCGGATGGCGGACTACTTGTTGGCGGGCACCGAATTCCGCAGGACCAACTTACCCAGCGATTAAGTCAACGCGTTCAAATTGACGGGCATGGATTAGAGGTGCGAATTCGGACGGCAAGGCAGGCTAATTATGCAACCGTGCGTCCGATCCTACTGTCCTGCACCCAAGCTGGTATTTGGAATGTGTCGTTTGCAGTTTACCGACCGCAGGGAGGCAGTTAATGCGACGACCATCTACTTTTGATCGCTATCGTGGTGATGCCGAACTGAAAATGACACCGATGATCGATGTTGTTTTCCTGTTGCTGGTATTTTTTGTGTGGACGGCTAGTTTTCAGGCTGTCGAATACCTGTTGCCGACGAGCGTGTCTGCTGAAGCTGGATCAGATGACACACAAAGTGAAGAACCGCCACCAGATTTTGATTTTGAAAATGTCGTAGTACGCATTTTCTGGGATGGAGCTAGCCCCAGTTGGTCCGTAAATGATCAGGAGACACCTTCGTTGGCCGCCGTTGGGCAGCGACTCCAGGTGATCGCGGATATTAAAACAGATGCCCCAGTGATTCTTCACCCGGATGACGGTGTGCCGATTGGTGACGTCATTGATATTTATGATCTATCGCTGCTTTCCGGATTTGACTCGGTACAGTTTGCGATTAGTGATCTCGTTGAAAACTGATTCGTCGATAGTTGCTGAAATGATGCATACACATAACCAGCCGCGACTTGTTCGACTCATGATGCTCACTTTTATTGTGTGCTTTGCATGGGCCGGCGCCGTATCGGCCATTGACCATGTGGATCAGCAGTTACTCCACGGGCTTCGCAGCCGAGGCTTGTTTGGCACAGCGATTCACTACTGCAATGAACAACTTGCTGCAGAGGAAATTCTCCCGCGGGATGAGGCAATTTGGACAGTCGAGCTAATCAGAACACACTCCGATCATGGTTTGAATCTTCCGTCATCAGATAGATCATCAGCCTGGCGGATGGCCAGCGAAGCCACCAGCGCATACATTGCGGCGAATCCGGAATCACCATTTTCAGTCCATGTGCGGTTGCAAGGCGCACTGGCGGAGAAATCCAAAGGTGAATTACTGAGACATGAATCCGCGATAGCGGTTGATCAGCAAAAGGCGATTGATGCTTCGAGGACAGCGCTGCGAGCGGCCATACGTTCACTAACGGGACTGGAGCGTGATCTACCGGATATAATTGCCGAGCTCAATGCTTCACCGCGTGATGATCTCAGTGAAGCAGAGCTGCTTTCTGTTCAAATTAATTCCAAATATCACCTGGCACATGCATTGCTCCAACAAGCTCTTACTTATGGTGCCAAGCAAAGTGATCGATTGTTAGGCGTCGACCGTTGTTTGAAACGACTGGATGCGCCGCTTGCACAACTTGACGAGAGAGACTCGCTGTTTGGTGATATCGTGCTACTGGCTGCACATTCACATCGATTGCTTGGCCAACTTGGTGATGCTGCTCAGGTATTAAACCGAGTCGACATTGCAAAGGCGACTCCGCTTTTACAGCTTCGTTTACGAGCAGAACAGATTCGCATTCTGCTGGACGCGAATAAGGTAGCGGAGATTCAGTCACTGCCAGATAAACGTATGACGATTGCCGGTGTTTCATCACCGGATTTGTTCATGGCGTGGCTGGAAGTGTTTCTGCATGAATGGAAGGCGGCTGAAGAAGCCATGAACGAAGAGAAGATTGATCAGATGCAAAAGGCGTCATTACAGCTAGTCGGCCAAATCAAGCAACGGCACGGCTCATACTGGGGACGGAGAGCTGAGCTTTTGCTGATCGATGTTGCTGGCCAGAGTTCCACGATGAACAATCTGGCCATTATTGAGAAAACGGCTGATGACTTGTTCAAACGAGAGCAATTGAACGAAGCAATTGCCGCTTACCGAGCAGGCGCAGTGCAGGCGGAGCAGCAGGAAGATATAGAGTCGGCCTTTCGATTGTATTACAAGGCAGCACAGGTGGATCTCAGTCGTGATGAAACAGAGAAATATCTGGCTCAGCTAAGGCAACTAGCTTTGCATCTTCCAAAACATGAACATTCACCAACACTGCACCTGATAGTCATCCAACATGTGTTTAGACAAGTTAATGAGCAACCCGATGCCCGTCTGTTACTTGTGGAGTTACTATCGGAGCATGTCCAGTATTGGACGCAAGGCACAACGGTAGACCAGGCGAGAACTTGGCAGGGCCTGCTGTATCAACAAGATCAAGCATGGGATCGCGCGGTCTTTGCCTACTCGAAAGTTTCACGCGATTTTGGGCAACTGGATAAAGTGCTCAAGCAGTTAGAGATTTGTTGGGTGGCTTTGATCGAGCAATTGGACGAACAAACTGCTGGTGAGCAGGTTGACCGTGCTGTCGATCACTTCGAAAAGCAAGTCATGGATATTGAACTATGGCAACCCGGCGATCGGCAAGCAGTTCTGTCTCTGGCCAGTTTGCTGATTCGTTATAAGGGATCCTATCAACAGGCGCTCTCCATCATCAATCAGAGCGCCGAAGGGATGCCGGAGCCAAATGCTGGTTGGATTGCATCAAGTAGCAGTTTGAGGATCGTTGCACTCGCGGCGACGGATCAACAATCCGAGGCAAACGATCTCATTGAGCAACTTGGAAATGGCGAGCCCAACAGATGGCTCGAAATGCTGGAACAACTAACCATGCTGGCCAGCCAATCCTCAATGGAAATCACCAAACGCATTGGTGCCTTGCAGGTAGAAACCATTGAGTTGTTAAGTGTGCGTATCGAATCAGAAGATGAGGACTTCAAACGCAGGTGGGAATTTCAGCGGGCTCTCAGTTTGTCCTATGCGGGCCAAACGGATGAGTCGATTGCCAAATTTAAGGAACTTGCAGGACAGAATCCGAAAAGTGGAGTGATCCAACAAGGGTATGGTGATGTCCTATTGGATTCGCAGGATCCGGAACATCTGAAACAAGCCATACTTCAGTGGCGCCGCATTGCCCAAAGTACATCCCCGGAATCCGCCGCGTGGTTTAGTGCCAAATACAATGTGGCACTCGGATATTTCAAGCTCGGGAATAAAGACGACTGCGCGACACGCATCAAGTACCTTCAAGTAACGACAGGACTTGATAAAGCGCCCAACAAGAACGACTTCCTGGAATTACTCGGCAAATCCAGCAATTAGCTGATTCTCAAAGAGTACGCAGCGGTCCGACTACCAAGGTGCACGCAGATAGTAGACACCGAATTGGCTGGAGTTTTGTGGCCAACGCGGAGTTGCATGGTAGGGTCCGTAACCGGAGACGTTGGCGCCCGGATATGCGAGATTGAATTGGTGGCCCAATGGCATGACGATGCTCTTGGATACACCCCAACCATATTGGCGCGATGTATTTGCGTTTGGTGGGACAATTAGTGCAACCGGTGCACCGTATGCCTGATGAACGAAGTTGCCGTTCCAGGGAGTCACGGCTGCCATTTGAGCCTGCATCTGTACTTCGTGATTTCGAAGTTGCAGCAGACGTTTTTTGGCTTCTACATTTTCGCTGGTACTAGCGACCAGAATCATCGCCATTGCAAGTAGGGCAATCTTCTTGAGCTTGTTGAGCATGGGGGAAACCTCAAATAAAGCGAAGGGATATTAATTGGATTGGATTACTACTGTACTACCAGTAGATAACACGCGTACGTGTCATGCCACGACCGCCATCGAAATAGTGATGGTAAGTGCGGTAGTGACGATACAGGAATTCATGCGGCAGGAATGGTTGGTATGTGGAGTAGACGTGACCGACCGCTGCTGGCACGGCTCTTGGTGCCGTATAAATTTGGGCTGGCATTCCGCCACCCTGAACCGGTGCATAGTAGTTATAGAACAACACTGGAGGCGTTGGGGCTTGAAATGGTCTCTGGTGACTCGGTGCTTGAACAGCCGCTGGAGCACTTTGTTGCACCTGGTTGACTGCTGCTGTGCGGTTGCGAAGAAGTTTTGGGTTCTTTGCGTCCACGTTTTCCGAGCACGTGATGATCATGGCCAGAGCGAGTATTGTGCTAACTGTGGTTCTAGCTGTCATCGATTCATTTCCCTTGTTTGTAATGCCCTATAACGAATAGTCCCTTCCACACTTAACGCTACCATTACAGAACCGTGTACTCAAAATAGAATTCGCATACACGACCAGTTTGAAATGGTGCATCAGTTAGTAATTCGGTTTATTCCAACTATTCGGGTGAGTAATTGTGACACCATTTCTCTAAGAATGAGTAGTTCTGTCACACGGGTGCCAAAGTCGGGTGTGCATCGCTCAACATAACCGATATAATCGTCACGCTTTACCATAAACGACGTTGGATATGAGTATTATCGATTCTCAACAGGCATGAAGCGAACCTTGATTACGGGGCTTGCAAAGTCGGCGGTAGCATCATCAAATTAGATGCGGATTACGGCAAAGAATTTGCCAGCCAACGCCTTAAAGCATCAATGGATTTAGTGCACGGTTTTCGTGCGATGTAGGTAATGGAGTAAACAGCCATTGGCAACGGTATCTAAAAACAGCACATCGAAACGACGATCAACAGCGCAGTCGATGGCCGCGGATCAACGGTCGATTTCGGTCTCAGAGTTTTTCGCGAAAAATCGCCATCTGCTCGGTTTCGACAACCCACGTAAGGCTTTGTTGACAACGGTCAAAGAAGCGGTGGATAACTCGCTTGATGCATGTGAAGAAGCAGGTATCCTCCCGGAAATCTGGGTGGAAATCACTCAGGTAAAAGAGAATCGCTTCGAAGTATCGATACAGGACAATGGCCCCGGGATCCTGAAGAAGCAGATTCCGTTGATCTTTGGAAAACTACTATATGGCTCAAAGTTTCATCGGCTAAGAATGAGCCGTGGTCAGCAGGGTATCGGCATCAGTGCCGCTGGAATGTACGGGATGCTCACAACCGGGAAACCCGTCAAAATCGTCTCCAAAATCTCGATCAGGAAGCCGGCACACTATTACGAAGTACAGATAGATACCAAGACAAATAATCCAGAGATTCTAAATGGCCGTGGTAACGGATTGGATATTCCAGCAGGCGAGAAAGGTCGCAAGATCATGGAATCCAATAAGATCCAATGGAGTAGCTTCTATCCGGCAGCAGAAGATGAAGAGCCAAAAGAAGTTCGCAGTGGTACCCGGGTCACGATAGAACTGGAAGCCAAACACCAGCGTGGTCGCGGTAGCGTTGATGAATATCTGGAACAAACCGCTATCGCCAATCCGCACGTAACGTTGCATTACAAAGATCCCGATCAAGAGTGGCGAACTTTCCCACGTGCAACGGTTGAATTGCCGCCCGAACCGAAAGAAATCAAACCTCATCCTTACGGCGTTGAGATGGGTCGACTCGTCACCATGCTGAAGGAAATGAAAGAAGGTACGATTTCACAATTCCTGACTCAGTCGTTTACTCGGGTAAGTCCGGCAGTTGCCAGAAGGATTTGTGAAGGCGCCGGTATCAGCACACGTGCGGGTGTAAAGAAAATTAGCCGCGATGACGCAGATAAGATCTACCATGCCATTCAGGAAACCAAAATAAAGGCACCGTCGACAGATTGTATTTCACCGATTGGTGAAGACTTGTTACTTAAAGGCCTGCATCAAGTTGTTCCTGCAGAGTTTTATGTTGCAGCGACCCGACCACCATCGGTGTATCGAGGTAATCCATTTCAGATTGAAGTGGCATTAGCTTACGGTGGGCAAAGTGTGGTGCAAAAAGTGTCAGCGGACGTGCTGGATCAGTTGCTCGATCAAACCGACTCGAGAACGATTCGACAATTTCTTGTGAACACATTCGATGGCATTGGTAATGATGCTGCAGACAAGATTATCAAGGAAACGGACTTTGGGTCGCGACAATCGCCCACAAAACTTGACGCAGGGCAACGCGAGACTTTGCACCATGCCATGAGAAACGTCAAGCTGTCCGACGGGCAGGGGATTCAGGTTTATCGATATGCGAATCGTGTGCCGCTACAGTTCAAGATGCGCGACTGTGCAATTACCCAGACGGTTATGGGCACGAACTGGCGCAGCTACGGTCTCTCGCAATCAAGAGGTAATCTGCCATCTGGCCCTGTGACACTAATGGTGCATCTGGCTAGCGTCTGGGTGCCGTTTACAAGTGAATCCAAGGAAGCAATCGCGGCTTACCCTGAAATTGAAAAAGAGATCCGACTGGCACTTCAAACCGTTGGACGTAAACTCGGGCTGTTCCTCAAACGCCGCCAAAAAGTAAAGCAGGAAAGTGAACGACGAAGTGTTTTCATGCGATATCTTGCAGAAGTTGCCGGTGCTGTTTCAGATCTGAACGGATCAGATCGCGAGGAGATTCACAGCAATCTGTTGCGAGTTGCGAATCGCGTAACCAGAGAAGCAGATACAAAATTTGACGAGGGCGGCAATAAGATTCAGGAAGAAGAGAACTTTGGAGACAATGTGTTGATTGTTGAGCAAGGTGATCCGGAAGATATTCTCAAGCAGCGATTACTAGAAGGTAACCCACAACAAAAACTATTTTGATTAGAGTCGCCGGTGCACCAGAGAATGAATGACCGGTTATTGGTAAAGACGAATGGCAAAAAAGAAGACTGCTGAAACGACAACACCGGCGAAAAAAAATCGCATGGTAAAACTAAACGCGCGCGATAAGAAGACGCTTAATTCACTCGTGGGCATGGCAGATGACGTGGAGCGTTTTGCGTCGCGCGGCCGCGCGCCTCATATCGCCATACCGTCTCGATCGTTGTCCAATGTGAAGTACAACAAGAGCCGCAAGATTATTGAGATGGGATCATCCAAGAACAAGCGGGAATTGTTCAACCTGTCTCAAGCCCGTAGTTATATGCAGACCTTACTTGTTGGCTCCGGTTGTAAACAACTGATCGAGCAGGGTAAGACAACCAGCATTCGTGGTCTGTACTATTTGTTAAAGCACACCATCGAAGGTACACGCGAAGAGACGTTTGCAGATCAGGGTGACTGCGACCCGGTTATCGAAGATGTTGAAGTTGCTCTAAATGCACTACGTGAAGAACTGCATGTATATGCATCGAATCGTGGCGCGATGGTTGGCAATATTGTTGTGAATGATAACGGCGATGAAATCGACTGTAGCCGAATGGGCTCTGGCGGTTATGCGATTCCTTCCATCGTGGAAGAAGAAGTCATGCAGTTTGTTAACTGCAACGCAGACTTTGTACTGCATGTTGAAAAAGACACAGTTTGGCGGCGATTCAACGAGGATAAGTTCTGGCAAACTCACAACTGTATTCTGACTCATGGCAATGGCCAGCCACCGCGTGGTGTTAGACGGTTGCTGAATCGATTACATACCGAATTGAATCTGCCTGTGCTCTGTTTGCTGGATAATGATCCCTGGGGTTATTACATTTACAGCGTAATTAAGCAGGGATCGATCAACCTTGCATATGAGTCCAAACGTATGGCGATCCCAGGTGCACGCTTTATCGGACTGCGAAGTATCGACTATGAACGCTGTGATCTTAACCCAAGCGTGACGATTAAGCTCACGGACAACGATATCAAACGAGCAAATCAAATCGCAAATTACCCATGGTTTGAACCAAAAAAACGCTGGCAAAAAGAGATCAAGAAACTTCTCACAAATGGTTTCAAACTCGAAGTTGAAGCGCTGATTAGTAAGGATATCAGCTACGTCACAGAAGAGTATGTGCCTGCGCGTCTTGCTGATCAGGACTTTCTTGATTAAGGACGAATCGGAATTGTCTTATGGCGGATAAACTTTGTGAAATCTCGGCCGAAGACTATACCGCGGTGTACGAGTTGTGGCAGTGCTGCGACGGACTCGGAGGGCTCGAGAATCAGGAGCAGTTTGTGCGGTTCCTGGAAAGGAATCCCGGGCTAAGCGTGACGGTCAAGGATGACGAGACCATCGTTGCAGCACTAATGTGTGGTCACGATGGTAGACGTGGATATCTATATCACCTTGCTGTACATCCCGATTCTCGCCGTAGAGGGTTGGCTCGATTAATGATCAACAACTGCCTCAGCAAGCTCAAAGATCTACAGATACAACGATGCACAATATTTATCAAGAAAGACAACGCCCGCGGACTGCAGTTCTGGCTGCATAATGGTTGGTGGCAACGATCCGACTTAGATGCCTGTGCATTCGATTTGGATATCAACTGAATCGTGATGAGCCGGCAGCATCTTCAAATGCTGGCTTATAATGAATCGCTGAGAAGGTTGTGTGTCAATTGCTCTATTCTTAAGCGAGTGCAAACTACATATGAAAACACTTACAGGCGAGCAGCGTCCCGAATTACTTCAGGATTACCCGTCGGTGGTCGAGGTGCCGGTTCAATGGTCTGACCAGGATGCTTTCGGCCATGTCAATAACGCTAAGTACCTGACATGGTTTGAGACATCACGCATCGTCTATGTCAAACAGTGTGGTATGGGACACTTCATGGACAACGCCAAGATAGGACCGATCCTCGCATCCGCAACGTGCAACTATCGTCAACAGGTTGCTTTTCCAAATAACGTCCTGATTGGCACACGTGTAGCGAGGATAGGAAGAAGAAGTTTCACGATGGAACATCGAATCCTTTCTCAAGCGGTGGACGGCGTTGTAGCAGATGGTCAATCCATCATTGTTATGTTTGATTATGAGAATCAAGAGTCGGTATACGTTCCCGAAGAACTGCGAAATGCGTTCGATACTTTTGAAGACCGCGATTCAGAATCCACACTCACCGGTGAAGAATCGTAGCCATGGTTGATAAGCTATCCGGCAATCTCTACGACTATCCAAGCTACTATGATCTGGTCTACGGGAGTGACTGGAAAGCCGAGCATGATTTTCTGGTTGGCGCCTTTGATCGATTTGTTAAGGGTGGCGTGCAGCGAGCTCTGGAACCGGCTTGTGGTACAGGTCGTCTGATATATCGGCTAATGAAACATGGAGTTGAAGTACACGGATTGGATCTCAGTGAAAATGCTGTGGAATACTGTAATGACCGTCTTAAGCGTCACGGTTTTCCTCAAAATGCGGTTGTTGCCGACATGTGTAACTTTCAATGCGAAAACACATTCGACGCTGGTTTCAATACGATCAACAGTTTTCGTCATTTAGAAACGCATGATCAGGCGCTCGCGCATCTGCGTTGTATGAGCCGGGCAATTAAGTGCGGAGGCATCTACGTTTTAGGAATTCATCTATATCCGGCAGTCGGTCCACCCATCGAAGAAGAGTCGTGGTTTGCTCAACGCGGGCACTTGGGTGTGCAAACCGATATGACGCTGATGCATCGGAATCTTGATGAGCGATATGAGCAGTACAAGATGCGATATGACATCTGGACTCCCACGAGCCATCAGATTCTGGAAGATGTGTTCCGATTCAGAACATATACCGCACTTGAATTCCAGAAGCTCCTCAATGAGGCGGGCGATTGGGAAATCCTTGATACATTTGATTTCCAGTACAATCTTATGCAGTCGACACCGATTGATGATCAGACGGAAGATGTGGTCTATATCTTGCGTCGCGTGTAACAAGATCGAGTTTTAGGAACCAAACAATGAGAACAGTAAGCCATGCGACACTTGTCTGGGCTTTACTGATTAGCGGTTTTTATATGCCTCTCACTGCCCAAGAAAACACGTCAGCTTCGCCGGATTTCTCCGGAGCGATCAAACGTATTCAACAGCGCGTACAGTCTGGTGATGTGCCATCGTGTGCGGTGGCTGTTGTCAAAGACGGGAAGATCATATGGGAACAAGGATTTGGTTTGGCCGATCGTGAGAATAATCGAAAGGCTGACGAGCATACGATGTATTCACTTGCATCGATTTCTAAACCCATCACTGCGACGGGGATAATGAAACTCGTCAAGAACCGTAAGCTGACGCTTGATGAAGATATCAATAAGTACCTTGGCCGAGTCGGGCTCGAGAACCTGATTGACGGTAAAACTCCGGCAACGCTTCGGCACGTTCTAAATCACTCTTCAGGTTTACCCCGACATGCGCAGTTCTTTTATGCCCATGAAGAATTCAATGCACCGAGTTTTGAAGAATCGATTCGCAGATACGGAAAGCTCATGTCAAATCCGGGTGACCGATATACGTATGCGAATTTTGGCTATGGGATTCTGGATTTCATCATCGGCCGCTCTTCACGTAAATCATATGCGGACTGGATGAAACGAGAAGTGTTCATTCCACTTGGCATGAATCGGACATCCGTTCATTTAAGTAACGAGTATGAGCAGTATGCAGCCGTACGCTACGGAGAGGATGGCAAGCCGATTCCGTACTATACGTTTGATCATGACGGCGCATCCGCGGTTTATGCCAGTGCACATGACCTGGGGAGATTCGCGTTATTTCATCTTGGTGAGTTACTCGATGATCAAGTTGAACTATTCGAGCGTCAAGGCACATTAGAAATGCAAGTGCCGACCAAGGAGATCGTGACAGGCAGTGGTTACGGAATGGGCTGGCGGATAACTGAGGATGACTTTGGTATTAAAACCGTGCAGCACACAGGTGGAATGCCGGGAGTTCGCACTTATCTTACGATCTTGCCGAATCATAATGCCGCGGTTATCGCACTTTGTAACTCATCAAGTAATTTGCCATCGCTTGTGACTCAGGATGCCATTGCAGCGCTTGTACCGCTATATCAGGAGAATCTCATCGCCTGGAGATTGTCCTCGCCGGTTGCACCACCACAGAGAGATCCGATACCCGACGAAATGCTGGGTTATTGGCGCGGAAAGCTAAAGACATATGAAGGTGACCGCCTGATTGAAATCTGGGTGCATGAAGATAGAGATGTGCATGTTCGCATCGATGAAGATCTAAAGATGCTTGTGAACTATTCGGGTTACAACGGTGGTGTTTTAACCGGTGAGTTTCGTGCGGATATGGATACATCAGATATCAGCCGGTCACCATACACGATTGTAATGAAGCTGAATCTAAATGACGGTATGCTGCAGGGGCCTCTTACTGCAGTGTCGCGATCATCAATAGATGCGACTAAGAATCTGCCAAAATATACCCGCTTTGCTATTAGTCATTTCTGTTCACTCGAACGCATCTCAAAATTAGCCGGTAGTCGCAAGCTAAATCTCGATGATTCACTGCAAGGCTGGTCTGTGATTGCGGATAACGACTTTGAGAAACACGGCGAGATTTCTGTTCAACAGGGGGTGATTAGCCTGTTGTCTGGAAAGCCAGCAACGGGTATTCGGTATGCTGGCGATGATTTCCCAAAAATGAACTATGAAGTGTCGCTCGAAGCACGTCGCACTGATGGTCGTGATTTCTTTTGTGGAATAACGTTTCCGGTTGAAGATGAATTTTGTTCGATGATCATCGGTGGGTGGGGCGGAGGTGTTGTGGGACTATCCAATATCGACAACATGGCAGCCGTCGAAAACGAATCGACGGGATTCCTGGAAGTTGAGGACGATCGCTGGTATCAGATCCGACTGAGAGTAACCACAGAATTCATTCAAGCCTGGATTGATGGAAAAGAGTTTTTCAGTGTACCTACAGGTAACCATAAATTCGGAATTTGGTGGGAACAGGAACCGGTGAGACCATTTGGGATCGCCAGTTGGTATACATCCACTCAGCTCAAGAATATCCGTATTAGCGCGCCCGACTAGCTCAGGGTCGCGGCCCATGCACGGTAGATAAATCCTGAATGCTTGTGAGTGTTAGTGGAATGCCGTTTTCTCGTGCCTTAAAATTGGCATTGCGGTGAACCTCACTTGAATCCTCTCTTTTTTGTGTCGACTTTGGAGTACCTCATGACCAAACTTCATACAGCGAAGTTGTACGTAAGCATTTTATTGATCGCACTCGCGTCTCAACTCATCGGGGTTACCGAGGTCGTTGCTGAACCTCTGCCAAATACAAAGCCGCTCACGCTGGAAGGGGATATCACTGACAAGCTTGTAGCCGATGCGGATAAATTCGTATTACGTCAGGTGGAAAACTCTATTGAAAAGCGAGCACAGTATTGGAATCGTGACGCTACAAGTCGAGATGCTTATGAGTCTTCGGTGAAAAAAAATCGGGAACGCTTGTCATATCTTCTCGGTGTGCGAGATGATCGTGTAGAGTTTGAGGACTTGGATGTGATCTCTGGTACATCCGGAGAATTTGCTATCGCAGAAACTCGTTACGCGAAGGTCTACCGCGTCAAATGGCCGAGTATTCGTGCACAGTCCGGTGAAGGTTTTCTAGTTGTCCCTAACAACCCTAATGGTACGACGGTTGTCGCAATTGCAGATGCAGATCAAACACCTGAAATGCTATGCGGATTAACAGAAGGGATTTCTCCGGGATCTCAAATCGCCATGAGACTCGCTGAACAGGGAACAACCGTGGTCGTTCCGGTAATCCTGGGCCGTACACAAAAGAAACACGAAGGCCGAGGGTTATTGTCTAGTCGCGAATTTGTCTACCGCAGTGCGTACGAACTTGGTCGTCACGTCATTGGATATGAATTACAGAAAGTGCTGGCCGCAGTTGACTGGGCAAGTAGTCGATCAGAAGACGGGACGATTGGTGTTGTAGGCTACGGCGAAGGAGGGTTGCTTGCATTCTATGCGGGAGCTATTGATACACGCATCGACTCTACCTGGGTCAGCGGGTATTTTGATTCCCGCCAAAACATTTGGCAGGAGCCGGCGGCTAGAAATGTGTGGGCACTTCTGGAGCAGTTTGGAGACGCTGAAATTGCGTCGTTATATGCCGGGCGATCACTGGCAATCGATGCTTCCAAAGGACCGGAATTTGAAGTGACAGGTTCCGGTGGTGCGGCGCCGGCTCGGATCTTGTCCCCGCAGTGGGATGTTGTGAAGCGTGAATATACACGGGCACTTGAGCTTGTGGGTAGCGATGAATTAACAGCTTCATGGTCGTTGTCACAAGGAAAAGAGGAGCAAAACTTCTCTCATGACCTGATTGCTTATCTGCAGAGCCTGGGTGTTGAAGAGCTAACCCTCATCAAGGGAACACCACCGGTTAAATTGCACGGCGATCTGGATGACCCAGTTGCTCGGGAAAACCGAATCGAACTTGAAATGGATCAGCATACGCAATGGCTGTTATCAGAGACGCCGTTTATCCGGAAAGAATTCACAAAGAATCTGGATACTAGCTCGGTTGAAAAATATCAGGAATCCACGGAGTGGTATCGAGAGTATTTTCGAAATGAAGTGGTCGGAAAGTGGGATCTTGATGCTAAGCCATTGAATCCTCGAACGAGACTGGTTGAGGAGAATGAAAAATGGACTCGGTATGAAGTCGTACTAGATGTTTATGATGACGTCATTGCATATGGCCTCATTACCATTCCGACGGGGATTAAGGATGGTGAGCAACGGCCCGTCGTTGTGTGTCAGCATGGCTTGGAAGGTCGACCACAGGACACGATTGGTGAACAGAACGAGCAGTATTATTCACGCTTCGCGACACGGCTTGCTGAACGCGGATTTATCACCTTTTCACCACAGAACCTATACATCTTTCGAGATAGGTTTAGAACAATACAACGCAAGTCTTATGTCTTGAAGAAAACGATTTTCTCAACGATCGTACCTCAGCATCAGCAGATCGTTAATTGGCTTAAGACGTTACCACAAGTCGATGACAAACGGATTGCATTCTACGGATTGTCGTATGGTGGTAAGAGTGCGATGCGCATACCACCGTTGGTCACGGACTATTGCCTTTCAATTTGCTCGGCGGATTTCAATGAATGGGTGCGTAAGAACGCTTCTACTCAGCACGGATTCTCCTATGTGTGGCATGGTGAGTACGAGATTTTCGAATGGGATCTGGGCGGTACATTTAATTATGCAGAAATGGGTTACCTGATTTGCCCACGGCCATTTATGGTTGAACGAGGTCACTTTGATGGTGTTGGCGTGGATGAATGGGTTGCATACGAATATGCAAAAGTACGACATATGTATGCCGCGTTACTGAAGATTCCGAAGCTTACAGAAATCGAATGGTTTGACGGACCACATAAGATCAACGCTGTGAAGACCTTTGATTTTCTCCACAAACATCTGGATTGGCCGGATTCGAAATAACGAAAAACCTTATCCAGCTTCAAGACTTGCCTGGCACATCGCGCAACTCTCAAATGTGTCGATGTAAAAGACGTATTCGAATTCCGTTAGACGCGGGTGTATGCGTGTGTCCGGTAAATACTGTGAACAAAACATTTCGTAGAGATCTCGTGGACCGAAGTGATCACATACGCTTACCGCGACTCCATGTTTTGCTATACGTGCTAATACTTCAGCAATCTTGATACTGACTTCATCGTCTGACATTACGTTGGAAGGTGGTAAGCGTAATGGCGGATCCAACAAATTGGCCAGAAATACATCATGTTCGCCAGATGATATCTCATCCAGAAACTTAAAGAAGTCGTCGGTAGTTCTGTCAGCACCGGTAATGTCATGAATCAGTGGATAACGGGTTAACCCGTCATCTGTTGGAAAAACTCCTTTTTCATTCGGCATCGGGAAGGATAAAAGGAATTCTCTTGACTCATTGGATGGTTGAAAGAGGTCGCTTGGGATCTCCGGGGTGGTGAATTCGTCGTTAGTGACCGACTCATACACTCGATCAATAAACTCAGTACCGGCATATACTCCCATTTCATCGACTTCCGAAGCGTCGTGACTTAGTGTCGTGGCATGTTCAAGAGATGCACCGGATAGGTGAATGGAGACGGGCCCATTTTGCCCGTGCCACCGTAAGTGGAATTCGAGATCACCGTTGTCCGAGCCAGCTAAATCATGACATGGAGCACCATTTGAATGATTGATCGATATTTCAAGAAGCGCACCAACTTGTGTCGTCAAGAACTCGTCACGGATTTCGTTGGGTACTTCAACAAAATCCGCTGAAAGTGGTGGGCGAATTCTGAAACTCTGACCCTTGAGGTGGTCGGGTATTTCTCCAGTTACGAACAAGCTCACGTCCCGCTCTAGCCCACATAGCCAAAGGCGCCCATCGAGCGTCATGGAGTGGTTAAGGTGTACGATTCCTTCTATGAGATACGAACTGATTTGATGGACCATATGTGACTCCCTATTTCTTGATTCGGGAGCCATCTGAAGTGGAATTGGTGGTCGGGTGGTATTGTTACACGCAATGAGAAAGAAGCAAGGCAATATTTGTTAACGGTGTCACTCTGTGACAATTGACGTGATGTATCCCCTTGTTTCAGACCTCGCAAGGTTCGAGAATGAGTTGGTACACATGCATTTATTGTTTTCTCAAATCAAGGTGGAGATCCCACAAATGAACCGATTGAATGTACTTTCCATATTGATGGCTGTTGTAATCACCGTGCCCGTCGCAGCACAGGACAAAAAGGAATGGATTAATCCTCTAGAAGCTGCCAAGACAGCACACTATAAAATTCAGGGTGAATATCTGATCGAAGTTGAACAGGATGGTCAGCAAATCAAAATCGGTTTTCAGGTGATCGCGTTAAGTGATACGACATTTAAGAGCACAGCATTTGTCGGCGGATTGCCAGGTGCCGGTTGGGAGCGTGGTGGCGAATCGCGCACGAGTGAAGGCAAATTGGAAGGGGATATCATTTCCTGGACGTCAGAGGATGGAAATGTCGCTCGAAGTAAGCTCGT
>Ga0114933_10002088_pt1 | contig 21274 bp, 23 predicted proteins | sample 4SBtaG_FD_89691 | JGI IMG/M metagenome (GOLD analysis project Ga0114933, IMG submission 89691) | Deep subsurface microbial communities from Kolumbo volcano to uncover new lineages of life (NeLLi) - 4SBTROV12_W25 metaG | ecosystem: Environmental > Aquatic > Marine > Volcanic | place: Kolumbo... | reverse complement strand
TATAAGCACTGATGCGAACAAGAACACTATTAGTATGTTTTTAAGTATTGACATTTTTTCTCCTATAAAATTATGTCAGTGAATTAATGTTGACTTATATATAGTGATCTCCTATATATTTATTAAATGAATTATAAAAATGTAGAGTATTCATAAAATGAATTTTAATAATCTTGATTTAAATCTGCTTGTTGTCTTTGATTCAGTCTTTGATGAGGGCTCAATAACAAAAGCTTCTGATAAACTTAATTTGTCTCAATCTGCTGTAAGTAACGCTCTTAATAGATTGCGCTATACAATGAAGGATGATCTTTTCTTTCGATCTGGCGATCGCATGCAGCCAACACCTGCAGCCTTAGAATTTGTTGGTCCTATAAAAAAGGCACTGGAATTAATTGATGGTACATTGACACGTGAAGGTTTTAATCCAGCAGAGTCTGAAAAAAGATTTGTTTTTTGCACACCTGATGTTGCTGCATCTAAAGTTGCCGCAAGGGTAGTTCAAACACTTCAAGAAGAAGCGCCAAAAATAAAAATAACAAATATTGCTTTGCAAAATGGCGTTTTAGAAAGATTAAAAAATCATGATATTGATTTTATCCTTGCCGCTGATCCGCACATGGTCCAGGAAATGGACTCACCTGTTGGACAAAGATTTGATGAATATTTTGATAGTTTTGAAGTTTATCGTGATACCTATCGATGCGTTGCAAGGAAAGGCCATCCATTAATTAAAAATAATAAGATAAGTTTTGAAAACTTTTTAGCTGCAGACCATGTATTTATTAGTATCGATGGTATCAGTAATAGCCCTGTAGATGTGACCTTAGCGAAAATGGGAAGAAAAAGAAATAAAATGGTATCAGTGAATTATTATCAAGCTGCAATTGAAATAGTTCGCGAGACAGACTGCATTATATCATTATCAAGTAATGTCAGCGCCCTAGTAAATAACAAAGATGAATTTGATGTAGTTTCTCTACCATTTAAATCAGATGAATTTTCAGTGAAAATGATATGGAATAAAAGATCTACTGACGATCCAGCAAATGCTTGGATGCGAAGTGTTCTCTTTGGGGTTAAAGACGAAGTATTTCTATAATTTTTTAAAATACTTTGTAATATTTCTGTAATATTAATCAATTATATTAACGCCCAATAAAATAGTTTGGACTTATGAAAAATAAGATTCTTTTTTTGTGTACAGGAAATTCTGCTAGGTCAATAATGGCTGAAGGCATTGCTAACAGCTTTGAGTTTGATGATCTATCCTTTCAGTCAGCAGGGAGTGATCCAGTTGGCGAAGTTAATCCATTTTGCATTAAAACACTCAAAAAATTTGCTATCAGTAAATCATATTTAAGAAGTAAATCTTGGGAAGAATTTAATATTGAAAAAAAAATAAAAGGATCTTGGTCACCTGATATTATAGTGACATTGTGTCAAAATGCCGAAGAAACATCATGTCCAGTTTGGCTTGGTGATATTCCGAAGATTTCATGGAATTTAGATGATCCAGCAATTTTTTCATCAGAAGATGAAGCTATGAAAGCTTTTGAAAATATTTTTATTATTTTGAGTTTACGATTTCAGTTCTTAAAAGATGCTGTTGCTTCAACTGAATTTATTGCCAAAAAAAAGGAATTTCAAGATTTGAAAAAGAGTGACCGAAGAAAGCAAATTTCTTTGGTGATTAGTAATTATTTAATTGAGGCAGCAAATGACTAAAAAACTTCTTAGTGAATTAATTGGTACATTCTTTTTAGTTGCAACTGTTATTGGTTCGGGTCATATGGCTGAAAATTTATTTAATGATTCACCCGGCAACCAACTTATTGCAAATACATTAGCTACTGGTGTAATGCTTTTTGTTCTTATCAATATTTTTTCTACTTATTCAGGGGCACATTTTAATCCCGTAGTTTCATTTTGTTTTATGTTGAGAGGCGATTTAACTATTAAACAATTTATAAATTTTTCTACTGCTCAAATCTTTGGCGGAATTTTGGGTGCGATAATTGCAAATTATATGTTTACAGATTATCTATTTGTCTTTTCTCAGGTTGAGAGATATTCGGATAAGTTATTTATTAGTGAAATAATTGCTACATTTGGATTAGTAGCAACTATATTTGGACTAATTGAAGCAAATAAATCTAATACTATTGCTGCAAGTGTAGGATTATATATTTCTGGAGCTTATTGGTTCACTTCTTCAACTTCTTTTGCCAATCCTGCTGTTACAATATCAAGAGTTTTTACTGATAATTTTACTGGAATAAACCCAAATTCTATTTTGATCTTTATAATTGCACAAATAATTGGGGCTCTAATAGCATTTTATTTCATAAGGTTTTTGAACAAAAAATAATGTAAGTCATTTAACCGGGGAGTATTAATGATTATTTATGATCTAAGAGAATATAAGAAATTATCTCAGAAAGCATATGCAAATGAGAAATATCGTCTCCAAGTAGAGTTAGTAAAACTTCAGCAAGATGTTATTAATAACAAAAGAAAAATAGCCGTTATTTTTGAAGGTAGAGATTCAGCAGGTAAAACTGCAGCAATAAAGCAATTTTCTGAAAATTTAATACCTGATAAAATTTCTTATGTTCACTTGGGGGTTCCTACAAAAGCGGAATCAAAGAATTGGTTTCATCGATATGAAAAAAAAATTCCAAAACCTGGTGAGATAGTTTTTTTTGATCGCTCATGGTATAGCAGAGCGTTAATTGAGCCAACTTTAGGATTTTGTTCTCAAAGGCAATATAAAAATTTTATGAATAGAGTTAACACATGGGAAGAAGAGCTCATGGATGATAAAGTTGAGTTGGTGAAGTTTTATTTATCTATTGATAAAGAATCTCAGCAACACAGGCTTAAATCTCGAAAAGATAGCCCAATTAAATATTGGAAATTTTCTGATACTGACTCTCAAATTGTGAATAAGTTTGATGTTTTTAAATTATATAAAGAGCAAATGTTTGAAAGAACATCAACAATTAAAGCTCCGTGGGTTGTTATTAATGCTCATAATAAAAGATTAGCTAGAATTTCATCAATGCATTATCTCATAAATAAGTTGGAATATAATAAGAAAAAAGTTTTAAAGCCCAGAAATTTAGATAATGAATCTAGACATTATCAATTTATCTATGAGGGAGAAGTCTTTGAAAATTTGAATTATAATCAATACAAGATACTATCTAAATATCTTGGGTGATTCGTTTAAAATATCAGCAATAGATATAGGCTCAAATTCTATCAAAAATAGAATATATAATTATGATGCTGCATGTGAATCTTTATATGAAATCAAGGAATTAAGAAGAAGAGTACCATTACGACTAGCAAAAGATATTTATGATGGGTCCAATAAAAAAATTAAAAAGAAGACGATTAAAAAATTGGGTAAACTTTTAAAAGACTTTGAAAAAACAGCAAAAGACAATGGGGTTAATTATGTTCGAGCTTGCGCAACTGCTGCAATCAGGCAGGCAAAAAATAGAGGAAATATTATTAATGAGTTGAGAAAATTTTGTGACCTAGAAATAGAAGTTATCTCTGGTGAAGATGAAATCAAACTTATTAAGAATCTTGGTATTCCTAACAACACATTAATTGATAAAACAAATACAGAAAAAAATTATGTCATAGTTGATGTTGGCGGAGGTAGTACAGAATTAGTATTTATTAAAGGAGGAAAAATTTTTGATTTAAAATCCTTTCCTATTGGCGGTGTTTCTTTATATCAGTCAAAAATCAATAAACTCAAATGGCAAGAAATGGGTAATTATTTATCAAATTTTGAAAATAAAAATTTTAATTATATGTTTGGTAGCGGTGGAGGAATAAGAGGTTTAATAAAAAAACAAAATAAAGATAATTTTAAAACTGAAGATTTTAATGATTTAATTTATTCTATTAGCTATCTCGATAAAAAGCGCACAAGTGATCTCCTTAATATTACCTCTGATAGAGCAGAAACTATAAAATATACTGGTTCAATATATCTATATATAGCTCAAAAGCTTAAAATAAAAAAAATTTATGCATTACCTTGGGGATTAATAGATGGAATAGCCTATTCCCAAATAAAAAAAGTTTTACCTAATGTTTATAAATATGACACATTGTGCGCTTAAATGTGTTAGCGAATTTGTTTGAATATTACTAACCTCCCCACAAGGTTTTATTCTGCTTAAATAAGTTCAGGCCATCACTCTAGTGATGGCCTTTTTTTATAAATTTATTTATATGAATAGTTTATATTAAAATGTAAATCTCATGACATAATCTAATTAGCAAATTAAGATATTTTTTAATAAATGGAGAATATTTTGAAAAAAGAAACATATAATGTTGTTCAGTGGTCAAGTGGCAATGTTGGCAAAGCTTCAATCATCGGCATAAATAATAGAAAAGATTTATTTCTTTCAGGTTTAATAGTTTCTGATGAAAACAAATTCGGGATGGATGCTGGAACTATTATTGGCATAGAAGAATTAGGGGTAAAAGCTACAAATAATATAGATGAATTTTTAAATGCAGATTTAGATATTGATTGTATTAATTATACTCCTTTAGCCTCATTTAGAGTTAATGAGGACCCCGATCTCGATAAAAAAAATATTATCAAAATTCTAAGAAGTGGAATTAATGTAGTTACTACAGTTGGTTTTCTTTTTCCTAAAGCATTTGGAGAAGATTATTTAAATGAAATTGAAAGCGCATGTAAAGAGGGCGGAGTAAGCTTGCATGGAACAGGATATAATCCTGGTTGGCTTGCTGAGTTGGTCCCTCTTACAATGACTGGGATGTCTCAGGAAATTAAAAAAATAATTGTAAGTGAGAGTTCAGAGTTTTCTTATTATCCTTCAAAAGAGATCGTTATTGATGGGATGCTTATGGGCAAGACTATGGAAGAATATGAAGTTGAAGCTGAACGCTATGAGGCGTGGTTATCAGGTTTATTTAAAGAAGCTATTTATCTCATTGCTGAAGGAATAGGTGTGGAAGTTTTAGATGTTGAAGAAGATTTAAAACTGGTTACTGCTGAAAAAGACTTTGAAATTGCTGCCGGTAAAATTGCTAAAGGAACTATTGCTGCACAAAGACGTAAATGGACAGGAAATTGCTCTAATGATGTTACAATTATTCAAGAGGCAATTTATAGAGCGAGCGAAGATTCAGCACCAGAATGGAATGACCCTGTAGGTGTTACTGTAGAAGTTGAGGGAGTGCCAAAAATGAAAGTCTCTTTCAGTCATGACTGGAATGATGATCCTCTTATTTCAACAGCTATGCATGGGGTAAATGCGATACCTTATGTCTGTGATGCTGAGCCAGGTTTTGTTTCTTTTCTTGATCTTCCTCTGATATCTTTAAAAGTAGGTTCATGATGAAAATGAGTAAGGGAGTCTAAACATGGATGAAAATTTTTGGTTTATTCCAATAGGTCTTGGTTTTTTATGGTTAGGATTGCAAATTTTTTGGGTTTCAGGATTACCAAGACAGCTCAAGTCTGGAGAAACTGCAACTGCTGAAAAAGGCTCACAAAAAGCCTTCATGCTTTTTTGGTTCGATCAATATGCATGGATAGGTATTAGCTTATCAGTCATTGGTATTATATTTGTTATTTATGGAGCGTTATAATGGCATCGATCACTTTATTATATGCTGGAATATTAATCTTATTATCCGTTCTATTGGCAAACCAGGTCCTTTATGTTCGTTTAAGGGGCGATAAAGAGCCAGAATGGAGAGATAATACAGTTCAAAGGGTTCAATCTAATTTTGTCGAAAATGTTCCACTTTCTTTATTCCTCCTTTTTCTTATAGAGATATCAGGTGTTCATCCACATATTGTTCATACAATGGGAGGTCTACTTGTTATCTTTAGGGTATTACATGCATGGGGAATGAGCAGAAGTCCTGGAGCTAATTATCCTCGTTTAATAGGTGCTCAAGGTACATTTCTTTTAATGAGTATTATGGGGTTTACCGCTATTGTGATTAGTGTTTTAAGTCTTTAGGCGTAATAAAATCTATTAATTCATTTTGGTTACTATATAAGTTTTCCCAATTACCATCTTTAATTTTTATAACAGCAAGAGCTGCTGTGGGATATTTGTGATTTATCTTTTCAAATTTAGGATCGATAGAGCTTTTTTTGACTAATGATAAAGCTAATTGATGAATACCAGGATTATGAGCAATACAAATAATATTCTGACTTTCTTTCTTATAAGAGAATATTATATCTTTCATTTCATCATCGGAAGCTAAATACAAATCTTCAATGATTTGAAAATTATTCTTTTGAAAAGATAAATCTAATAAAGTTTTAGTCGTTTGCACTGTTCTATTTGAAGATGATGTTAAAATTTTAAAAGATAATGTGTTTTCTAAAATATATTTTCCAACAATATTTGCATCACTCTTACCTCTTTTGGTCAGATTCCTATCATGATCATGAAATCCAATTTCAGTCTTAGCATGTCTCCATAAAAGTAAATTTAAATCCATAATATTGTCTCGTTTAAGTATATAATAATTTTATCACTATATTATAAAATTTTTTGTTTTATATATTATCTATTATAATTAGAAATTTGACATAAGTTTAAAAAAGAAAATGAAAGAAAGAGATAAAAGATCAGATTTTAAACAAAATTTAGAATCAAGTATGCCAATACTTGGCCTTGCATCCTTTATCTTTATCCTATTGTATTTTGCTGGGGCAATAACAATCTTATCTTATCTGGTTTTTATTGTGCTTTTTGCCAGCGGACTTCTTGTAATTACGGTGGTACAAAAAAATGATGCTAATGTAGCAAATAATATACAAAAATTTTCCGAAGATACTTATTTTGATTATATTGTTGAAAGTTTAAATTCACTACCTGACGCTTTAATTATCGTGAACAAAAAAGAGGAAATAATTTTCTATAATACAAATGCACAGATTATCTTTTTTGATAATAAAGCATTTGATAGCGAAGACATTATAAGGTTAACATCAGTAATTCCATCAGCTAATCTCATGAATTCTATTCAAGAAGTACGTGAAGAGAACATATCAAAAAAAATAGATATTTCATTAGATGAAGAATTATTTTTTGAAACCAATATTGCAAATGCTCTAAAAGGGATAAATAATAGGAATAATGAAGGTGAAGTAGTAATTTACCTTAAAAATATTACCGAATTAAAAAGACTATCAAAAATTCGGACAGAATTTATTTCTAATGCTAGTCATGAGTTGAAAACCCCCATTTCTGTAATCCTCGGTTTGACAGAAACTTTACTTAATTTTGGTGATGAGGACCCTAAAATGCAGAAAAAATTTCTAAAAAAATTAGGTGATGAAGCAGAGAGGATACAGACACTAATTGAGGATCTTTTGTCATTGAATTACTTAGAAATGAGAGAAAATATTACATTAGAAGAGAAGGTTAACCTTAATCTAATAATTGAGGAAGTTGCGGAGTCTCTTCTTATTTTAACAAAAAAAGAGCAAATTAATTTAAAATTATCAATCCCTAAAGATGATACCTTTATTATTGGCGAACAGAATGATTTAAGAAGAGCGTTTTTGAATTTAATAGAAAATGCAATTAGATATAATAATAAAAATGGCGATGTTATTATTGAGCTTTTCACTAAAGATCAAAATGCCATTTTAAATATTAAAGATAATGGTTTGGGCATTGACGATATTCACTTAGAAAGATTAAGTGAAAGGTTTTATCGAGTAGATCCAGAGGATAGCAAGAAAAAGGGTGGAACTGGATTGGGTTTAAGTATTGTGAAACATATTGCGAATCGGCACAATGCAGAATTAAAAATTTCTAGCAAAATTGGGGAAGGGACACAAGTCTCTCTAATTTTTGAGCTTCTGTAATCTTTATAAAGCTATAAAAAGTTTTATATCATAAAACTGTCATATAAGTTTAATACAATTCATACTTTAAGAGTGTTTATTTCCTTTTTTAAACTAATAAAGGGGTAGGCTTATGTCTAAAATTAAACTTATTAAATTTTCAATAATTGCAACTCTTTTTGCTTTTATGGCTGTAGAATCTGTTACAGCTGCGCCTTCAATATATGGTCGCTTAGATCTTGCTATTGCAAGTACAGATACAGCAAGTGGTGGTTCAGTTACTGATGTTAAATCTCATGCATCGCGAATTGGTGTAAAGGGCTCGCAAACTTTTGATAATGGAACTACTGTTATTTATAAATATGAATGGCAAACAGATCCTGTTGATGGTGATCCGACATTTAAACAAAGAAATAGTTATGTCGGTTTAAAGGGTACTTTTGGTAAAGTATTTATGGGTATGCATGATACACCTGTAAAAAAAGCGCAAGGTAAAGTTGATCTATTTAACGATACTGCAGGTGATATAAAAAATATTCTTTGGGGCGAAAATAGAAGTAAAAAAGTTGTCCAATGGTCTTCGCCAAAGGCAAATGGTTTCACTATAAATGTGATGGCTATAATGGAAAAAGCTGATGAAGAAGGTTTTTCAGTTTCAGCAGAATGGAAAGGTAAGCTTGGTGGCAATAAAGCATTTCTTGCTTTAGCTTTTGATTCTGAGGTTCCTCAAAAAGGTTATTTCTTTGATACAACAAGGTTTGCTGCCCAAATTCCACTTGGAAAACCAATTACTTTAGGCCTTCTTTGGCAGGAATCAGAAGATACAACAGGAAAATATGATGATGATGGATATGTAGTTTCATTGAAAGCTAAATTATCAAAGAAAACAGCACTAAAAATTATGTATGGTGAATCCGATATGGTTAAAACGGGCGCTGAACTAACAGGTGTTGGTTTTGACTATAAAATTGCTAAACCATTAAAGTTGTATTTTAACTATGTAGACAAATCTTTTGCAGATTCTTCAAAAGAGTCTGAAGAGATCATGTTTGGTATGCAATACAAATTTAGCTTTGACATGTACTAGGATTATATAATTTAATTTACGGAGAAAAAAATGAAAAAATCTTTAAAAACAATAATAGTTGGTTTTTCCTTCGCAGTGATTTCTCTCTTTGCCGTTAATATACAGGCTGAAGAGCAAATCCGTATCGTTGGATCATCAACTGTTTTCCCATTCTCAACAGCTGTTGCTGAAGAGTTTGGTAGAACAACTAAATACAAAACACCTATCGTGGAATCAACTGGTTCTGGTGGCGGAATGAAATTATTCTGTGCTGGGATGGGTCCTGAGCATCCAGATATTACTAATGCTTCAAGAAGAATTAAAAGTAAGGAATATAAAAAATGTACGAAAGCAGGAATTAAGATCGTTGAAGTAAAGGTTGGATATGATGGAATTGTTCTTGCTAACTCTAAAAAAGGAGAAGTTTTTAATCTAACAACACGTGATATATATCTTGGACTTGCTGAAAAAGTACCTGCTAATGAAGATGGTTCAAAATTGCAAGATAATCCATATGAAACATGGCAAGATGTTAATCCATCGCTTCCTAATATCAAAATAGAAGTTCTTGGGCCTCCCCCAACATCGGGAACACGTGATGCTTTTGTTGAATTAGCTATGGATAAAGGTGCTAAATCTTTTCCTGCCTTAAAAGAATTAAGAGGTAGTTCTAAAGCGGGTAAAAGCGAGTTTAAGAAAATTGCTCGTACAGTAAGAGAGGATGGTGCTTTTATTGAAGCTGGTGAAAATGACAATCTTATTGTTCAAAAATTAGATTCAAATCCTAATGCGATTGGTATATTTGGATACAGTTTCCTAGATCAAAATTCTGATAAACTTCAAGGAGCTAATGTTAATGGAGTATCACCAGAATTCGAGAAAATTTTATCTGGTGATTATGCTATTTCTAGATCACTATACTTCTATATTAAGAAGAATCATATCAGAATGAAACCTTCTATTGTGCAATTCGCAAAAGAGTTTACAAGTGGAAGTTCAATGGGTACTGATGGATATTTAGTCGATAAGGGGTTGATACCATTACCTAGAAATGAATATAAGAAAGTTAAATCAAGTACTAAGAATTTGGTTGAATTAGAATTATAATCATATCATGAAAATAGTGGAGGATAGAAATAACTACAGATATTTTAATAAGCCTGACCTTTATTTTAAGCTGTGGTCTTCTATCCTTTGCTATCTCTAGCTCAAGAGCAAAATCTCATCTAATCAATAATTTACCATTAAGATCAATGCCAAACTATCATGGTTTGTATTCTTTATTATGGTCTCAGTTAATTCCACTATTATTATTACTTATCTTTATTGTTATTGATGCTTCAGTAAAAGAATTACTTATTTTTGAGCGTTTACCAGAATCAATCATTTTGATAGGTCAAGATGAAATAAATTATTCAGTAAATGTAATTAGAGATAATATTCGAAATTTAGATGTTTTGATATCTTTAGATATACTATCCATAGAGTCAGCTAATGGATTATATAATCAATATTTTTTGTATAGGACATTATTCCTTTCAATAATATCCTTATTAAGTGGGGCTCTTGGTTTTTTTGCAATCAGTCGTCTAAATATGAGGTTTGACGCAAGACGTAATGTAGAGAAAATTCTTAGATTTATTTTCTTTATTTTTTCAACAGTAGCCGTTTTGACAACTTTTGGTATTATCTTATCTTTAATTTTTGAAACACTTAGATTCTTCTCCCAAGTAGGCTTCACTGAATTTATGTTTGGGACACATTGGTCTCCTCAAACCGCCATTAGAGAAGATCAAGTAGGTTCTTCAGGAAGTTTTGGTGCAATTCCAATTTTTACTGGCACACTCCTAATTACATTTCTTGCTATGATTGTTGCTGCTCCATTAGGCTTATATTCAGCAATTTATTTATCCCAATATGCAAAACCTAGTGTTAGGAACTATTTTAAACCAATGTTGGAAATTTTAGCTGGAATACCTACTGTTGTTTATGGTTTTTTTGCTGCTCTTTCTGTTGGGCCGTTCATAAGGTCATCAGGAGAAACATTGGGTTTAACTGTTTCTACAGAATCAGCACTAGCTGCTGGTTTAGTTATGGGCATTATGATTATTCCATATGTATCTTCTTTATCAGATGATGTTATGTCAGCAGTACCTGAAAGTTTAAGAGATGGATCTCTTGCTCTTGGCGCAACAAAATCCGAAACGATAAAAAAAGTCATCTTTCCAGCTGCCTTACCAGGTATTGTTGGTGCAATGCTTCTTGCAATTTCAAGAGCTATTGGTGAAACAATGATTGTTGTTATGGCTGCAGGATTAGCTGCAAACTTAACGGCTAATCCGCTTTCTGCTGTTACAACTGTTACAGTGCAAATAGTCACATTATTAGTGGGAGATCAAGAATTTGATAGCCCTAAAACCTTAGCAGCTTTTGCATTAGGTTTAGTTTTATTTTTTATAACATTAATTTTAAATGTAATAGCAATGATTACTGTTAGAAGATATAGAGAGCGTTATGAATGATAAAGCTTTAACATTAAAAAGAAAGTTTGCTGAAACCAGATTCAAAATTTATGGTCTAGCCTCTCTTTTCTTGGCCATGGTAATGTTGGTAGTTATTATTTCATCAATGACATATCGTTCAATTCCTGCTTTTACCAACTATGGAATTAATTTAGAAATAAAGTTAGCAAATGAGTTCATTGATAAAGATGATTTGGATTACAGAGGAATAATCCGTGAAACAATCTTTTCTTTAGATTCTGAATGTGATGATAGAAAATGCAGAAGAAGTTTTTCTAAACTTTTTTCTTCCGGAGCAGCCTATGATTTGAGAGATGCATTGGAAGAGGATGAGTCATTGTATGAGAAGAATTTTAATTTCTATATACTCTTTTCAGATGATGCAGATTTATTTTATAAATTTGGTATTGATAAAAATCTTCCTGAAAATGAGAGAAGATTAAATGATCAAGAAATATTATGGCTAGAGGGATTTCAAGAAAAGGGTCTTGTAGAAAAAAAATTCTCAAGTAATTTATTTACTAATGGTGATAGTAGAGAGCCTGAAATAGCAGGTGTTTTAGGTGCTGTTATTGGATCTATGTATACGATTTTAATAACTCTTATTATTAGTTTTCCTACTGGTGTTTTGGCAGCTATTTATTTAGAAAGTTTTGCATCGAAAAACAGGATTACAGATTTTATAGAAGTTAATATTAATAATCTTGCTGCAGTTCCATCTATAGTTTTTGGTTTATTAGGTTTAGCACTATTTATTAATTTTTTTGGTATGCCAAGGTCTGCACCTTTAGTTGGCGGTTGTGTTTTATCATTAATGACTTTGCCAGTTATAATTATAGCTACAAGAGCTTCACTCCAATCTGTTCCTCCATCGATAAGAGAAGCCGCTTTAGCGATGGGTGCATCAGAAATGCAAGTTGTTTTTCAACATATACTTCCAGCAGCATTGCCAGGTATACTAACAGGAACAATTATTGGGTTAGCGCGAGCATTTGGCGAGTCAGCACCTCTTTTGCTGATCGGAATGGTAGCATTTGTTGTTGATATTCCACAGTCAGTAATGGATCCAGCAACAGCCCTACCAGTTCAAGTATACATATGGGCAGATAGTCCAGAAAGAGCATTTGTTGCAAAAACTAGCGCAGCGACGCTTGTTCTGATATTCTTGTTAATAATCATTAACTTAGCCGCAGTTATTTTGCGTAAAAAGTATGAACTAAAATGGTGACTGAAATGGATCAGAATGTAAATATTGATGATGTCGATACAAAGATGGAAAAGAAATCTTTAATTCATTGTAATGATGTGAATGTCTTTTATGATGATAAACAAGCTCTTTTTAATGTTGACCTAAATATCAATGAAAAAGAGGTTACGTCACTTATAGGTCCATCAGGTTGTGGCAAATCAACATTTATAAGATGTCTTAATAGAATGAACGATGTTATTGAAACATGTTCTTTTAATGGATCAATTATTATAAACGGACAGGATATATATGATCCTGAAATTGATGTAGTAGAGCTTCGAGCAAAAATAGGAATGGTATTTCAAAAACCAAATCCTTTTCCAAAATCTGTTTTTGATAATGTTGCTTATGGCCCTAAACTTCATGGCAGATTTTTGAATAAATCAGATATGAATAATAAGGTTGAGGATAGCCTTATAAAGGCTGGGTTATGGGATGAAATTAAAGATAGATTAAATGAGCCAGGAACAGCTCTATCCGGTGGACAGCAACAGAGGTTATGTATAGCTAGAGCTATAGCAGTTGATCCAGAAATTATACTTATGGATGAGCCTTGTTCCGCACTTGATCCGATCGCTACCGCACGAATAGAAGAATTAATTGATGAGCTAAAGGTAAATTATACTATTGTAATAGTGACACATTCTATGCAGCAGGCTGCAAGAGTTTCACAAAGGACAGCTTTCTTTCATCTTGGTAATCTTATTGAGGTTGGTGATACAGAAAAGATTTTTAGATCGCCAGACAATGAACAAACTGAAGCATATGTAACTGGAAGGTATGGTTAAAAATGAGTGAACACATTGTAAGTTCTTTTGATGAAGAATTAAATGAGATATCTGATGGAATAATCACTATGGGCGCACTAGTTTTGGAGGCGCTAAAAAGAGTTGAAACCACTTTTAAGAATAATGATCATAATTTAGCTCAGGAAATAATTGATTCTGATGCCCAAATTAATGATTTAGGCCAATCAGTTGAAAATAAAGTTTTTAATATTTTAGCTTCTCGTCAGCCTATGGCTAATGATCTAAGGTTAGTTTTTTCAGCGGTGAAGATGGCCTTATACCTAGAGCGGTGTGGAGATATGTGTAAGGGTATTTCAAAAAGAATAGTTAAGGGCGCCCTAAATGAAGCAGACTCAGAAGATACGATTAACCATCTAATTAATATGAGTATTAAGGTGTATTCTAATTTAGCTTTGGTTCTGGATGATTATGGAAATAAAAATTGTCAAAATGCTCTGAAAGTATGGCGATCAGATAGTGAGATAGACTCATTATATTCAGGTGTTTTGACAGAAATTTTAAATGCAATAAAATCAAATCCTGATGCTATTAATACCTTAGTGCCATTACTATTTATTGCTAGATATCTTGAAAGAGTTGGCGATCAGGCAACTAATATAGCTGAGGAAACTCACTTTATTGTAACAGGCGAAGATCTCACTGATGAAGCAAAGATTCAAATTGAAAATGAAACAACTTTTTAAAAAAGGTTAATATGGCTAATGAAGATAAAAAAATTCTTGTTGTAGAAGATGAAGAAAATCTTTCAATGTTAATAGAGTATAATCTTAATAAAGTAGGTTATAAATCTATAATTGCATCCGATGGGGAGCAAGCAATGGATAGACTAAAAGAGAGTAAATTTGATTTATTAATTTTGGATTGGATGATTCCAAAACTTTCAGGAATAGAGGTTTGTAGACGAATACGCGGGAATTCAGACTTTAACTCTTTGCCAATAATTATGTTAACTGCATTAGGAGATGAAAATGACAAAATTCGAGGTCTTGATACCGGAGCAGATGATTATTTAACAAAACCTTTTTCATTTCCAGAACTAATGGCAAGAATAAAAGCTCTTTTAAGAAGATCAAATGCAAACGATGCTGATGAGATTAATGTTGGAGATATTAGCGTTAATCTAAGAGAATATAAAGTTACACGAAGCGGCAAGGAAATTGATATTGGACCGACTGAGTTTAAATTACTGAACTGTTTTATTAAGCAACCTAGGAGAGTATTTTCAAGAGAGCAGCTTCTAGATCATGTTTGGGGAGTTGATAATATAAATGTTGAGATTAGAACTGTAGATGTCCATATTGGAAGACTTAGGAAGGCTCTTAGTATTAAAGGAACAAAAGATCCAATTAGAACAGTAAGATCTGCAGGTTATTCACTAGAAAATTAAAAATTATTAATTTTGGATGCGGGCATTCTCTTATTTAAAATTTTGTTCTTCTTCTTTTTCTTTTCAAGCGGCTGATAAGCTACTCTTGTATGTTCAGCGCAATAAGGAGAGCCATTTTCTTTGCGGTTGCCGCAGAATCTGAAATCATCATCTCCAGGTTCACCAATAGGCCATTTACATACTTTTTCATTTAAGGATAAAATATTAATAGGTTCACCATCAGATGTCACTGCTGGCTCAGGCATAACAAGTGGTTTAACATTATCATTAATTCTTGATCTTGAGCTTCCAGGGTACGAAGACTCTCCATAATCAATATGTTCTCTATGCCTTAACCTACTTTTTGGTTTTGTAGGACTAGCTCTACCAGCTAAACCTAACCTATGAACCTTACCAATAACGGCATTTCTAGTAACATCACCAAGTTCTCTAGCAATTTGACTAGCACTTAAACCTTCTGCCCATAATTTTTTAAGAATTTCTACTCTATCATCCGTCCAAGCCATTTTTCACCCTTTTTTTAAGTATATATGGTATGCTAAAAATAACTTTGGTACAAGATATAGATTTATATTTTAGTTAAAAATTGTTGTTTTTTTGGAAATACAGCTAATATAGATGTTGATATTCTATTATTATAAAGATTAAGTTGAAAAATGGATGAAAATGAAAATTATCATTGGAGGGAGCCAAGAGTTCCCGGCAGTATAAACTGGTATGGGTTATGGACCTTATACAAAAAAGAAGTTTATAGGTTTATTAAAATCTTTTTTCAAACGATTGCAGCTCCAATAGCGACTTCACTTCTTTTTATGGCAATATTCACTATTGCATTGGGTGATTTGAGACCAGATGTAAATGGTGCACCATTCATTGAGTTTTTAGCTCCAGGTTTAATAATGATGTCTGTTCTTCAACAAGCCTTCGCTCATACTTCTTCATCTTTATTAATTTCAAAGATACAAGGAAATATAGTTGATATTCTTTTGCCTCCTTTAGGAGAGATAGAATTAAATACTGCTATCTCATTAGGGGGAGTAACTAGAGGGGTTATAGTTGCTTTAGGTGCAATTTTTTGTATGTCCTTTTTTGTAAATTTTAACTTCGAAAACATATGGGCAATATTCTTCTACTTAATTTCTGGTTCACTTATGCTTTCATCAATAGGCATAATAACAGGTATATGGGCAGAGAAATTTGACCATTTAGGGACAATAACAAATTTTATAATTGTACCTTTATCTTTTTTATCGGGAACATTTTATTCAGTTAAAAGAATGCCCGAATTTGCCCTTTATTTGATTGAGTATAATCCATTTTTCTATGTCATTGATGGTTTCAGATATGGCTTTATTGGTAATGCTGATGGCGATTTGATCTTTGGAGCTATCTTCCTGACAATACTGAATCTAATCTTGATTATAATAAGTCATTTCCTTCTTAAGAGCGGTTGGAGGTTGAAGACTTAGAAAATAAAGAGTATGAAAGCTAAAAATTTTAGTTTGAGGTACACATGATCGAAAATCTAATGGATACATATAAGAGATACCCAATATCTTTTTCGAAAGGCGAGGGTTCTTGGTTGTACGATAATGATGGTGGAAAGTATTTAGATTTTGCAGCAGGTATTGCCGTAAATGTTTTGGGTCATGGTCATCCAGAAATAAAAAAGGTAATGCATGAGGCTATTGATAATGTTTGGCATGTTTCGAATTTATATCATATTCCGGAACAGCAAAAATTAGCTAAAAAATTATGCGATATAAGTTTTGCCGATAAAGTATTTTTTTGTAATTCGGGAGCTGAAGCTGTTGAAGGAGCAATTAAAACCTCAAGGAAATATCATTTTGAAAAAGGTGATAAAGATAGGACAGAAATTATTACTTTTAAGAATGCGTTCCATGGAAGGACTTTAGCTACTTTAGCAGCTGGAGCAAATCCCAAGCATACTGAAGGGTTTGGACCACTTCCTTCTGGTTTCGAAAACATAGAGCTATCCCAAAAACAATTGGAAGAAAAGATCTCTAATAAAACAGCTGCGGTACTTATTGAGCCAATACAAGGCGAGGGAGGAATAAGGCTTACACCGAAAGAAGACTTACAAATGATTAGAGCTCTAACAAGTAAACATGGCGTATTAATGATTCTTGATCAGGTTCAATGTGGTTTAGGAAGGACTGGGGATTTTTTCTCGCATGAGTGGGCTGGAGTTGAACCAGATATAATCACTCTTGCAAAAGGTTTAGGAGCAGGTTTTCCAATAGGAGCTATATTGGCTTCAACAGATGCATCATCTGGAATGGTCCACGGTTCTCATGGGTCGACTTTTGGTGGTAATCCGCTAGCTTGTTCAGTAGCGCTTAAAGTTCTTGAAATTATTGATGAAGAAAAAATCCTTTCAAATGTTAAGTCATTATCAGAATTTCTATTGGCGGGAATAAATGACATTATAGAAAATCATAAGGATAAAATTACTTCAGTCAGAGGAAGAGGTTTTATGCTTGGTATAAAATGTGAAGTCGAAAATACATTGATAGCTGAAACCGCTCTAAATAATGGTTTATTATTGGTTCCAGCTGCTGACAATATAATTAGACTGTTACCCCCTTTGAATACTGAGAAAGATGATATTGAGCAGTTTTTCAACTTACTAAATATCACACTAGAAAATTTACCTAGATAGAAATATAATAAGAAATGACTGAAACAAAAAAAGATTTCATTGATCTTACCCAATTCAATAAGGATGAACTTATTTTCTTAATTGAAGATGGAATAAACAAAAAGAACATGTCATCGAAGAATGGTATGGCATCTGTTGATGAAGATGCATGCGCAAAAAATAAAATACTAGCAACAATTTTTGAAAAACCTTCTACAAGAACAAGATTTTCATTTGAAACAGCAATGTATCAATTAGGTGGGAAAACTATTTATGCAAATATGTCTGATATGCAATTAGGTAGGGGAGAAACAATTGATGATACTGCAAAAGTCATTTCAAGATATGTTGATATTGCAATGTTAAGAACGAATAAGCATTCGACTTTAGAAAATTTCGCAAAAAATGCATCAATACCTGTAATTAACGGGTTAACCGATAAATCCCATCCCTGCCAAGTTTTAGCTGATTTAATTACAGTTAAAGAGAAGATTGGTGATATCGAAAATAAGAGCTATGTATGGTTTGGTCCTGCAAATAATATGTTAACAAGTTGGATACATGCCGCACAAATTATTGGTTTTGAATTAAGAATATGTTCACCAAAAGATTATTCAGTAGATAATAATTTGGTAAGTGGTTTTCCAAATATAACTACTGATCTTGATCCTAATGATGCTGCCAAAGATTGTGATTGTATAATTACTGATACTTGGTTCTCTATGGGAGAAGATGATAATGATCAAAAAAGAAAAATTCTTGAACCGTATAGAGTAGATGCTAACAAAATCTCGATAGCATCTTCAGATGCAATTTTTCTTCATTGTTTACCTGCTCATAGAGGAGAGGAAGTTGACGCCGATGTTATTGATGGAGTCAATTCAGTAGTTTGGGATGAAGCAGAAAATAGGGTTCACGCACAAAAAAGCATTATTAGGTGGTGCTTGAGTTAAGTTTTATTTCCAAAAAGAACGACTAAAAATAACAAGAAAAGTTAAAAATTCTAATCTCCCAGCCAGCATGCCAAAAGATAAAACCCACTTTGAAAATTCTGGTATCTCTTCGAAGCTGTAAGCTGGTCCAATTAAATTTCCAAGCCCTGGTCCAACATTTGATATTGATGTAGCAGCTGCAGATACTGATGTTAAAATATCCAGACCAGATAATGAGAGAAGAAATGAAATAATTACGAAAGTTACGAAGAATATAAATAAAAATGTCATAACAGATTCAACGATTTCTAAAGTTAAGTTTTCGCCATTATATTTATGATTGGTCACACGATTTGGACTTATTAATTTATTCATAACCTGACCAGAATTTTTTAATATGACCTGTAGTCTGAAAACCTTTAATCCGCAAGTAGTTGAACCTGCACAGCCTCCAATAAATGTAATAGCAAGAAACACGATAATTGCTGGAGTTCCCCATTGATCATATGATGTTGAAGTGTATCCAGTGCCAGTTAGAATTGATGTAACATTAAATATAATTTGTCTAAGAGGAATCTGTAATTCAAAATTATTTTGAAATAACAAAAAAACCGCGATTAAAATGATTGCTAAGAATAAAGTTTTAAAGAAACCTGTTACTTGCTCATCTTTAATCAACGCTAAAGGCTTACCTCTAAGTGTTTTGAGATAAAGAACAAATGGAAGGCTAGAGAGAATCATAAAAAGAATACAAACATATTCTATTGAGAAATTATTATAACCCCCTATTGATTGAGAATTAGATGAGAAGCCACCCGTAGCAATGGTTGTCATTGCATGATTTGCAGAGTCGAAAAAAGATAGACCGCAGACCCAATAAAGTGTCGCGCATATTGATGTTAATAAAATATATAAAAAAATTATTTCGGTAGCTAAATTTGCTGTTCTCGGCATTAGTTTTTCTGTCGAGTCAGAGCTTTCCAATTTAAACAACTGCATACCACCGACGCCAAGACTAGGAAGAATAGAAATAGCACTGACAATTATACCAATACCGCCTAACCACTGTAAAAGACTTCTCCAAACAATTATACCTTCTGAAGTACTTTCAATATCATCAATTATTGTAGAGCCAGTAGTTGTTAATCCTGATACAGACTCAAAAAATGCATTAGTTATACCTGTAACATTCGTTGAAAGAAGAAAAGGAACAGAAGAGAAAATTGATAAAATAATCCAGCTTAAGGTAACAAGAAGAAAAGCACTTTTTGTATTTAATTCACTTTTATTTCCTCTTGATACAAGAAAGAACATTAACCCAACAAAACTAGTGATAATTGAGCTGATAACAAAATTATCCCATCCAGAATTATTATAGATCAGATCAACTATTGCTGGAACAAACATAGTGGCAGACAATCCTAGGAGAAAAAATCCCAAGACTGATAGAACGGGTCTTATATCAATTGTTGCAATATTCATTATATTATTATTTTAATTATGTTTTATACTCATATACTAAATTAATATAGTTTTTTAGGATCGCTTAAAAGATGGCAGAAAAGAAAATACCAGATTTATTTCCTGATACAACAGAGACAACAAATGACTTTGATGGAGCACCAGGACAAAAAGCTCAGATTTCTGGAGTGCTGCCGGGTCAAATGATCCGCTCGATGATTGAAAATGGTGAAATTTGGTCTCAAGGAGAAATAAATGATGAACAAATTCAACCTGCGAGCCTAGATTTAAGATTAGCAGATACAGCATATAGAATTAGGGCAAGTTTTTTACCATCAGGTGGTTCTGTGAATAGAAAATTAAAAGATTTTGCTCTACACAGAATTGATATTACAGATGGCGCTGTTCTTGAAACTGGTTGCGTATATCTTGTCCCATTAATGGAGGCTTTATCCCTTCCAGAAAGAATAATTGCTGTTGCAAATCCTAAAAGTTCTACTGGAAGAATAGATGTTTTTACAAGATTAATATGTGATGGAACTCATGAATTTGACAAAATACCAAATGGTTATAAAGGCCATCTTTGGCTTGAGATTTCACCTAGAACTTTCCCAGTAATAGTTAGAAAAGGTTCACGATTAAGTCAAATGAGATTTAGGCGAGGAAGACCAACAAATTCTGATACTGAGCTTAAGAGATTACACTCAGAAGACAATATTGTTTATGATGGAAAGGTTAATATATCTGAGGGCCTGGCATTATCTGTTGATCTAAAAGGAGAGGCCACAAAAGATATAGTTGGTTGGAAAGCAAAGCGGCATGCTGGTTTAATAGATATAGATAAAAAAGATGCCTATGATATGGAAAAGTATTGGGATCCTGTTTTTGCAACTGAAGGTCAAAGAATTATTCTTGATCCTGGAGAGTTTTATATTTTATCTTCATCTGAATCTATTGCTATACCTCCAAGTCATGCTGCTGAAATGGTACCGTTTAAACCATCGGTAGGTGAATTCAGAGTTCATTATGCTGGTTTTTTTGATCCAGGTTTTGGTCACAATTCATCAGAAGGTAAAGGGTCTAAAGCTGTTTTGGAAATTAGGAGTTGGGAAGTACCATTCATCCTTGAGGATTCACAAATTGTTGGAAGATTGATTTATGAACGACTTCTAGAACTACCTGAAAGGTCTTATGGATCGTCAATAGGCTCTAACTATCAGAAACAAGGGCTAAAACTCTCTAAACATTTTAAACAAATATAAAATTATAAATTTTTAATAAGACTGTCATTCTAGTGT
>Ga0114933_10002085_pt1 | contig 21329 bp, 18 predicted proteins | sample 4SBtaG_FD_89691 | JGI IMG/M metagenome (GOLD analysis project Ga0114933, IMG submission 89691) | Deep subsurface microbial communities from Kolumbo volcano to uncover new lineages of life (NeLLi) - 4SBTROV12_W25 metaG | ecosystem: Environmental > Aquatic > Marine > Volcanic | place: Kolumbo... | reverse complement strand
GCTCTGTGAACACAAAAAATAGGGGACAAATTGCTTTGATCGTATTTGTCGCCCTGATCGTGCCGATTGGTGCACTGGGTTTCTACGGGTATCAGGGCAAACCAAACGTCGCTGGTATGCCTTTCGCGGAGCGCGCTTCGGAGCGGCCTCAGACCGCTCAGGCCGGGCAAAGCAGAACGCCGATGAACCTAGGTGCTGCCGCCGCTCAATTGCAGCAACGGTTGCTGAAAGACCCGGACAATTTGGAAGGCTGGCTACTCCTAGCGCGTACCTATATGTCTATTCAGCGCTACCCTCAGGCGGTCACCGCCTACGAAAAGGCACTCGGTCTTGAAGGTGGCAATGCCGATATCAAAACCGACTACGGTGAAGCGCTTTATCTCGCCGCGGGTGAAGTGGTCACGCCAGCAAGCCGTATCGCCTTCGAAGAAACCCTGAAGAATAAGCCCGGAGACCCGCGCCCGCGATACTATCTGGCTTTGGCTGAATACCAGGCCGGTGACATACAAAAGGCGCTCGATGGCTGGGCGGCATTGGTCGGCGATTCTCCAGCTGATGCTCCCTGGTTGCCCTCGGTGCGTCAGCGCGCTGCTGACGCTGCTGAGGAACTCGGGCTCGATGCGACGGCGATCCTGCCACAACCATTACCACCACGCGGCGGCGTGGAGGAACCCCGTCAGGTTGCCCGGGCTCCTTCGCATACAAGCATAGAAGAAGCGGCCAACCTAACCCCTGAAGAACGAGCCGAACGCATCCAAGGGATGGTCGAAGGGTTGGCGTCGAAGCTGGAGGACAACCCACGAGATTTCCAGGGTTGGATGCAGCTCATACGCTCCTACGCTGTTCTTGATGAAAGGGACAAGGCTATAGAGGCCCTGGCCAGGGCCCGCGAGGTGTTCGCGAGAGCGCCGTTCCCAAAACAGCAGCTTGCCGCTCTGGCCGGGCAGCTTGGCCTCGAAGGCGAGGCGCCGCGCGGTCCGACCGAAGAGGATGTGAAGGCTGCGCAAGAGATGTCTCCGGAAGACCGACAGGAGATGATAGAATCTATGGTCACGCAATTGGCGGAACGGTTGCAGGAGAACCCGAACGACCTCGCCGGCTGGACGCGTCTTGTGCGGTCGTACACCGTCCTGGGCAAGCAAGAAAAGGCCATCGAGGCCCTGGTTTCTGCGCTCAAGGTGTGGCCTGATAATTTGGAGCTACTTGTCATGTACGGCCGGACCGAGCGGGCGATGCACGGCAACCGGTCGACACCTGAGTCGCTCGATGCTATGCGCAAGGTCCTCGCGCAGGCACCAAATCATGTTGAGGCGCTCTGGTATCTTGGTGGCGCAGCAGCTGAAGCTGGCAACAAAGAAGAAGCGCGGTCGTTGTGGGAGCGGGCCATTGCGCAATTCCAGGCCGGTGCCCCGGAACGTGCGCAACTGCGCGCACGGATCGATCAATTGAAGTAGTTAAAGCTAATTCGTCATTGATTTGATCCACAGTTATAAAATTACCAAAAACTTCACGATTTACGACCCATCCCGGTTGAGGCTATTTCGATGGTTACATCTTCGGGGAATTTGCGCCGATAAGCAGCGTCAGCCTGCTTGATCAACTTGACGACATACTGATGTAGTCGAAGGTACGGACCTTCACTGAGGAAGGTGACAGCATGTTTATTATGAAGCTGATTACCGCCCGACGGGAGCGCCAAGTGTCCGTTGTCGAGGGTTCAGGCTTGCCGGAAATGTCATTAATCGCCGTGAGATTAAGAACTGAGTGCACGAAATAGAGAATGAAGCCTGGCAGCAATGCGAATACTTCAATAACAGAGGCAGTGGCTCACGCCTCTTTCGGCAAGAAGATGAAATTGAACACGTAATCTTCGCGAATTTCTGGCTTTCGATGGTGGCGGTTACCGTCGAAGACGTCAATTGGCTGTAATACGCCGTGGCGCAGAAACAGGCCGCGATAGCCTAGTGCCTCTACCGCAGCGATGGCCTCCTCAATCGGTTGTTTGGTGTGCGCTTCCTCTATCTCGATCAATAGGGAAGGGTGGTCGCGGTCGATCGTCTCCCGCGCACCAGCCAGCACTGACTGTTCGAATCCTTCCACGTCGATCTTGATAAACCCAATATTTTCGATGTTGAGATCGTCGAGCCGCTTTGTCTTGACCTCGACCCCCATGTAATCGTCCGCGACCTTGATGTCGCTGAGGCTCGCCCCCTGGTTTGAAAATCCGCCGCGCCGATGCCGTGGCACGCGCAGGATTGCGGACCCAGACCGGTCGGACAAGGCGATTGACGAGACAGTGATGCAGTCGCCGGCCAGGCGCTGAAGAAAACGGAACATTTTCGGGTTAGGTTCGAAAGCGAACACCTTGCGGGAATAATCTTTCAGTAGCCATGCGAAAACACCTTTGTTCGCACCGATATCGAGACTGGCCCGCGCCGGATCGGCGAGAAATGGTATCAGCGCGATTTCCTCTTCGCCGTGGCGTCGTTCCTTGGCAAGCCGGTAGCGCATGTAAAGTGGGGTCGGGAACAGGGCGAATTTCAGCCGCTCTTCCAAAGTCCAGGGAGGTTCCCAGCCCTGTTCGATTACTTCAGTCGCGCCCACCATGACCTCCGCCCGCAAGGTTGCCGGAACGTACTCATCGCCTCTCCTGGTCACAAGTGCATCCGCTAACAAAGTGCGAGCAAGTGGTATTAAAATTCCTGTCTGCCCGGTCCTCGGCAGATTTTGCGGTATTTTTTACTAATTATTCGATGGCGATCGCACCTACAGGATCGGATCAGTTATACCTAGACTAATTGCAGCGTCCGTTTGTGGGAAAATTTAAGTTCAGGCCGTACAGGCTCGAAATAGGGCCAGCATTGCGTCCCAGGACTCTTTGGTTGCGGCTTCGTTGTAGCTTTCCCGATCCTCGCAAAAATAACCGTGCCCAACATTCGGGAACACGTTCATCGTGTAGCGCTTGTTGGCCGCTGTCATCGCCTCGGCAATCCGGCCATGCTCCTCCGGCGGGATTGACTGATCCTCCGCACCATACCAAAGCTGCATAGGCGCCTGCATCTCACCTACTCGGTCGAGCAAAATCTTGCGTCCGGCAAAATCCTCGACGGGGCCGATGCCGCCGCCGTAAAAGCTGGCCGCCGCCTTGATCCGCGAGGCCAGGGCTGCGTTCGCGAGGAATGTGTAACGGCCACCCATGCAGAACCCTGTCACGCAATTCGCACCGCTTTTTACTTCACTTCGCGCTTCCATGAAGTCAAACGCTTCTGCGGACTGCGCCATGACCTTATCGTCATCCATCGCCTTAAGGTGACCGATCGCGCCATCCAGGTCGGAATATTCGTAGATCTTATTGTCATAAATATCCGGCGTGATTGCTGCGAACCCAGCATCGGCGAAACGCTGTGTCAAATTTTCGAAATGACTATTGACGCCGAAGGCCTCAATGTAAATCAGTACGGCGGGATATGGTCCATCGCCTTCGGGGCTCCCGTAATAGGCGCGCGTACCGTCGCTCAATTCGATCCATTCACAATTGCCTGCCATGCGATATTCCTCCCTGTGCTTCTAGTCCCTGTTCAGAGTTGCTCTTATGTTATCCTGCCGGGCAGGTCGAAAACAAATTCTGGGGTGCTCTTAACTGCCCAGGGGTTTCTCGCTAATGTTCCTGTGGGAGCGAAGCGAATATGCCAGATAATTCCGAGTGGGTTGAGCATTTGGAAACGCTGTTGAACGGGGCGCTGGACATCTGGCGCGTCGACGGAACCGTCACATGTAACACTGCAGAGTGCACGCTTCGGACCAGTAAAGCGTCAATCTGTGTGGCCCGTGTTACCGACGATGGTGATCCTTATTGGGAGGTCATTTTGCAAGACAGCGATTTGCCGCCGCTTCCCTTCGGCGGAATTCAGGGGATGCTTCGCGCTGTGCGAGAAGCGGTCGGTGTCGACGAGGCGGGCACGCGCCTGGTCATCGGACCGCGGGCGGACTGCTGATAAATGGTTTCCGTTTCCGTTCTCACAGGCTTCCTCGGTTCCGGCAAGACAACCTTGTTGTCTCGGCTGCTAAGGCACGAGGACATGGCGAAGACTGCCGTAATTATCAATGAGTTCGGTGCAGTTGGGCTCGACCACATGCTGGTGGAGGCGAGCGACGAGAACATCGTCCAGCTCAATAGTGGCTGTCTGTGCTGCACGATCCGTGGTGATCTCGTTTTCACACTCCTCGATTTGTTGGGTCGAAGGGAACGAGGGGAGGTTTTGGCTTTTGAGCGGATCGTAATCGAGACGACCGGTCTAGCTGATCCAGCACCAATCCTTCAAGCGTTGATGACGGATACCGCGCTCGCCGGTGACATACAGGTTGATGGTGTCGTTACCACTGTGGATGTGGTCAATGGAACTGCGACACTTGACCGGTATCCAGAAGCTATCAAGCAGGCCGCCGTCGCAGACCGTATCGTTTTGACCAAGACCGATTTGCCGGAGGCGGAGGACCTTAGTGAGCGGCTTTCTGTTATCAATCCGACAGCTTCTCTGCTAACTGCGATCAACGGTGATATTGCACCAGCCCGTTTGTTTGACAGTGGAGTGTTCGATCCTGCAGCCAAACCGGTGGATGTGCAAACCTGGCTTGCCGCGGAGCAGCATGCCCGACATCACGCGCATGATGTGAACCGGCACGGTGACGGCATAACCGCCCATGCGATGGTGCGCGAGAGACCGCTCCATGCGGTCGCGCTCACCCTTTTCCTTGAGATTTTGGCGGAACATTGCGGGCCTGACTTGCTCCGAGTGAAGGGATTGGTCAAGCTTGTGGAAAGCGCCGACCGACCGGCTGTTGTGCACGGTGTTCAAAACGTGTTTCACCCGCTGATCTGGCTCGATCGCTGGCCGGGAGAAGATTGCAATAGCAAGCTGGTGTTCATCACGAAAGACCTGCCGGGGCAATGGTTTGAGGATCTGCTTGAGGCTCTCGACGCCGAGGTGGCAGAAGCGCATCAGCGGCAGGCATAAGGTAGGGGGTATAGATGTTTGATTTGATAATTCGTGGCGACAAAGTCGTTACTCCACATGGCGCAGGCGCCTGGGACGTTGCGGTAAAGGGAGAGACGATTGCTGCATTGGCGCCGCCGGGTACCCTGGGTGACGATGCGGCGAAACGTGTGATAAACGCGACCGGCAAAATCGTCATGCCGGGCGGTATAGATCCGCATGTCCATTGTGCTTGGCATATCCCGTCGCTGGAGGAAGGTGCCGAGCCGACCTATACGGCCCCACCGTCGGTAGTCAGCCGCGCTGCCCTATACGGTGGTACGACGACGATGATCGATTTCGCATCCGGCGAGGCTGGAGATACGATCCAACAGATGCTTGAGAACCGCGATAAGGAATGGGTCGACAGGTGCTATTGTGACTTTGCTTATCACATCATGTTGCGCGGCGACGTCCCCCCGCCCATCGTCGAGGAAATTGGTGAGGCGGTTCAGGATGGTTATGCCACGGTCAAGGTTTTTACCACCGACATCACGCCCAGCCGCAAGGGTCGAATGGTCCATTTCGGTGATATTTGGGAAATTCTGAAGGTGCTGGCGCGCGAGGGCGGCCTCGGTGTGATCCATTCCGAGGACAACGATATCGTCATGCACATGTATGAGAAACTATTCCGCGAAGGCCGCAGTAGCTTCCACAATCTGGCCGAGGTGCATAACGCGCTATCGGAGGACATCTCATTCCGACGTATTATCCGCCTGGCGGAAAACATTGAAGGTGCGGCGCTTTACATGATGCATGTCAGCGCCGCATCCGGTGTCTCGGCGATACAGCAATCCCGTGCCAAGGGCTATCCGATCTATGGCGAAACCCTGCACCAGTACATGCTGTACACCAGCGACGATTACAAACGCCCGAATGGTCAAATTTACCACACTTATCCGTCGCTGAAGTCACAGGCGGACCAGGACGGCCTTTGGGAGGGTACGCTCAACGGAAGCATCAACACGGTTGCTACTGACGAAATTTGCTGCTCCCTGTCGGTCAAGGTGCAGGGCGAGCAAATCCACGACACGACGGGCGGTAATTCCGGTGTCGAGCCGCGTGTCGCCGTAATGTACACCGAGATGGTCGAGAACCGGGAATACTCGATTGAAAAGTTCGTCGACCTGACCTCTTCCAACGCAGCTCGCATCATGGGGATGTATCCGCGCAAGGGTGCCTTGGCGGCCGGCAGCGACGCCGATATCACAATTCTCGACCCGGATGAGAAACGAACGGTTCGCAAGGAAAATTTACATTCCACTGACTACACCCCCTGGGAGGGGCGTGAAGTCGCTGTTTGGCCCACGGTTACGGTGCTGCGCGGCAAGATCATGGTAGAAAACGGCGAGTTCTTCGGCGATGAGAAGGATGGAAAGTATCTCAAGCGCCGCGTGCCAGATGAAATTCGTCGTGGGCCGATGCTGTAAAAGGAGCGCTGGTTATGAGTAAGGCAGGAAAGCCCAGCGTCGCCGTGATCGGCACTGGTGGGACAATCTCGTCGGTTGGGAAACATGGTCTTGACCTGGTCAACTACGGCAACAACAAAACCAAGTACGACGCGGTTGAGCAGGTCGAGGCCTTTCCTGAGGTGCGCGAAGTTGCCGAGGTGGAGCCAGTTCTGTTCCGTGCTCTGTCGAGCACTGCGATGGGTGTCGCGGAATGGCTCGAACTGGTCCGCGTAATTCATGATGTCGCTGGTCGCTCTGAACCGCCGGATGGTATTGTTGTGACACACGGCACGGCGACCTTGGAAGAGACCGCGTATTTCTTGAATCTGACACTGAAGACGGACATTCCGGTCGTCGTGGTTGGATCGCAGCGGCCGGCCAGTGCCCTCAGCACCGATGCGGGTATGAACCTATTGAACGCGGTCCGTGTTGCGGGGGCGACCGAGGTCCGTGGGCTCGGTGTATTAGCTCTGCTAAACGACGAGATCCAGGCAGCCCGCGAAGTGACCAAAACTTCGACCTATCGGCTGCAAACCTTCCGTTCTCCTGATTTCGGAGTGCTAGGCCATGCGGATGGTGATGGGACTGTCGCTATCTATCGTCGTCCAGTTCGTCGTCACGCCCCTGATACGGAGTTCGATGTTTCCGACCTTGATGATCTGCCCCGTGTCGATATTTTGTATTCATACGCGGGATCAGATGGTGCTGCTGTTAATGCTTTCGTGCGGGCCGGGGCCAAGGGGATCGTTGCTGCTGGTATGGCGCCGGGCTTCTGCACGCAGGATGAGTGCGCGGCACTAGAAAAGGCGCAGGAGACCGGTGTCGTCGTGGCACAGGGCTCGCGCGCTGGCAGTGGCCGGGTAATGCCGGGCGAGACAATGCGATTGAAGGGTGCCGTCTCCGCCGACAACCTCAATCCGCAGAAGGCACGCATCTTGCTAATGGTCGCGCTGACAAAGACCAATGATTTAGAAGAACTGCATCGTATATTCACGACTTATTGAGCCAATCCTATGACCAGCAAAACTTACGATTACATCGTTGTCGGCGCCGGATCCGCTGGCTCCGTTCTCGCCAACCGTCTTACCGCCAGCGGACAGCACAAGGTTCTCCTGCTGGAGGCAGGACGGCCCGATCATTTCTGGACCAAAATCCCCATCGGGTTTTCCCGGATGATCGATTTGCCCGCAGCAAACTGGTGCTATGAGTCGGAACCGGAGGAGAATACCACGCAGCGCCGCATCCCGGTGCCGCGTGGTAAATTGCTTGGCGGGTCCAGCGCCATCAATGGGATGGTCTTCGTGCGCGGCCAGGCGCAGGATTTCGACACCTGGGCTCAGCTGGGAAATCGCGGTTGGAGTTTTAATGACGTATTGCCATTCTTTCGGAATATGGAAACCTATACGGGTGGTGAGGATGAAAATCGGGGCCGCGAAGGGCTATTGCAGGTTACCGATACTTTAGAACGTGGCCCTCTCTACGATACGATTCTGGATGCTGCCGAACAGGCTGGTATCGAACGTACGTCAGACTATAACAGCGGTGTGCAAGATGGTATCGGCATGACGCAGATGACGATCAGCAAGGGGCGCCGCATGAGCACGGCGCGCTGCTATCTTGATCCAGCGAAGAACCGCACCAATCTCGACATCCTGACTGACGCGCTAACGGAGGGTCTTATCCTCGATGGTAAGAAATGTGTCGGCGTCAGGTATTCGGCGCGGGGGCAAAAGCTAGAAGCGCGTGCTGTCCGTGAGGTCATCGTCAGCGCTGGCGCTATTAATTCGCCGCAGATCCTGGAACTTTCGGGCATAGGGCAACAGGATCGACTGCACGAACTGGGCATCAAGGTGGCGCATGAGCTGCCCGGCGTTGGAGAGAACCTGCGTGACCACTACGCGCCGCGGATGAAGTGGTATATGAAGTCCAGTGGATTGACCTACAACGAGACGGCTCGCGGGCTTGGTTTGCTTGGACAGATCGCGCGTTTCGCGATCAAACGCGACGGGCTATTGGGTATGCCTGCTTCGCCGGTGCGTGCCTATGTCCGCACACGCGAAGGCCTCGCCTCACCGGATGTTGGTATTTCCTGGCAACCGTTTTTGGCGGACGGAACACGACGGCTCGCTGACAAGCCGGGCATGACAGTGATTGCCCATGCGCTGCGGTCGGAGAGTACCGGCAGTATCCATTTGGCGTCGAGCGACCCGACAGTGCCCCCGGCGATCCGCTTCAATTTTCTGTCCGCGGAAATTGACCGCACCGTCACTGTTGCTGGCATGCGCATTGTACGCGATATCATGGCCGCTCCGGCGTTGGAGAATGTAGTTGGCGACGAGTTTGCACCCGGTACGGATGCACAGACCGACGATGAGTTACTCGACTACGTCATGAAAACCGCCGAAACGACATACCACCCTGTTGGTACCTGCAAGATGGGGTCAGACCCTCAAGCTGTGGTAGACGATCGCTTGCGCGTGCATGGTGTTGAAGGGTTGAGGGTCGCTGACGCCTCTATCATGCCGACACTGACATCGGGTAACACCAACGCGCCTTCGATCATGATCGGTGAAAAGGCGGCGAGCATGGTGCTGGAAGACGCCGCCTGACAACCCTTATTGTTGAAGTTATGCGCCCGGGGCGACAGAGAGACGTCCTTGCACCCCATGCTTTTCGATCAGGCTGGCAACGAAACCTGATGCCTTCGAGTTTTCGACGAAGGATTTGAGGAACTCGTACGCGGCGTCGTTACCCTTGTTCACGCCGACCGCCTGCTGCACCGCGGAGAATTGGCCGTCGAGGATCCGTGCGCCAGGTAGCTTTTCTACATCGTTGATTAGCCCGGGGCGAAGGCCGGCGAGTGCTTCCAACTTTTCATTTACGAACAGTTCAAAGGCGCCCGAAAGTCCCTCGGCTGGCACCAGCTCCGCGTGTACAATATTGTTTTCGAGCCACAAACCGTAGGCGCTGCGCGGCGGGTGCGCGATGCGGATACCCTTGCTGTCGACCTCTTCAACGGACTGGATTGGTGATCTGGCCGGCACCATATACGTTGCCTCGATCTCGGCGTAGGCGGCGGTGAAATCCATCACTGCGGCGCGCTGCGGTTCAGCGCCGATATTGCCGATGTCCCAGACGTCCTTTCCAGCCGAGTCAGCAATCTCCGCCGGTGTCTTGAATGGGATCAGCTTGCAGCCAACGCCAATCTTATCCGCGATTGCGCGAGCCATGTCCGGTGATACACCGTCTGGGTCGCCGTCGGATGTCTCACCTGTGACCAGAAGGAAATTCGACATGTTAATGCCGGCGCGTAACACGCCAGTGGGCGCCAATTGGGCTACAATTTCGGGAGACATAGGTGGCTCAACTTTCTGTGTTTAGGGTACGCAATCCTAGGCGCGGGTCATCTCCGTCGCAAGCAACGAGTGGATAAGTAACTTTGTCCGCTGAATACCGTGAATTTTCATCGTATTTCCGCTATTACTTTGCGCCCATGCGTCGACAGTTATCTCTAAATACATCAGTTTGTGCCGCTAGCCTCTGGACGATTTGCGCACTTGTATTGCTCAGTGTGACGACTGGTGTCATCGCTGGCGAAACCAGGGTAGCGGTCGCATCCAATTTCACCGTTGCCGCCAATGCGATCGGAGCGTTGTTCGAGCGCGAGACTGGTCATTTGCCAATTTTCAGTTTTGGCGCTACGGGGCAGCTTTACACACAGGTCACTCAGGGAGCCCCCTACGACGTTTTTCTTGCCGCCGACAAAACTCGACCGGCGCGCGCTGTCGAGGAAGGTTACGCTGTTGCTGGCACCCGGTTCACCTACGCAAACGGTCGGTTGGCGTTGTTTAGTCGGAAGGCTTCGCGCGTAAACGGCAAATCTACGCTTACTGGGGCAGAAAACGTTCGAATCGCAATCGCAAATCCTGTTATCGCACCTTACGGTGCTGCTGCGATCTCGGTTTTGCGATCACTCGGTGTTTACGAGAAGCTGCAATCACGGCTTGTACGAGGAACCAATATCGCACAGGCGTATCAGTTCGCTTTCACAGGTAACGCTGCGTTGGGTTTCGTCGCGCTAAGCCAGGTTGTGGGACGCAAAGATGGTTCTCACTGGGTCGTGCCCGCTTACCTGCACCCCACTATCGCGCAGGATGCTGTGCTACTGCGACATGGCGCGCACAACGCCGCTGCCCATGCCTTTATCGCGTTTCTCAAAGATGCAAAAGTTCGCCGCGTGATTGAGAAGTTTGGCTATGGCAGCGAAGAGTAGAACGGTGCGGGATTGCTGATGAATACCGCTGAACTATGGTCGCCGATCCGGCTGACCCTCGAATTAGCGTCGATCACGACGATCGTGCTTCTTATCATTGGCACACCGATCGCCTGGTGGCTCGCCCGCTCAGAGGCGCGATGGAAAGAGGTTGTCGCCGCGATTGTAGCTGTGCCGTTGGTCTTGCCACCCACCGTGTTGGGGTTTTATTTGCTTATTGCACTGGGTCCGGATGGACCGGGAGGCTGGATTGCAGGCCTTTTCGGTGGTCGCTCTCTCGCGTTCACATTCGAAGGTTTGGTGATCGGGTCGGTATTCTATTCCATGCCGTTCGTCGTTCAGCCTATTCGAAACTCCTTCGAAGTATTCGGGGACCGGCCGCTTGAAGTTGCGGCGACGTTGCGCGCCTCTCCCTGGAAGGTGTTCTGGACTGTGGCCATACCACTCGCACGGCCGGGGTTCATTACCGGTGCAGTGTTGGGCTTTGCTCACACCGTTGGGGAATTCGGTGTAATTTTGATGATCGGGGGCAACATTCCCGGGGAAACCAAAGTACTCTCGATTACTGTCTACGACTACGTCGAGAGCCTTAAATGGGCAGAAGCGCACATTTTGGCAGGCGGTATGCTGGCATTCGCTTTTGCGGTCATCTTGTCGATGATGCTGCTTGATCGTCGGCTCGGGCGCCCAGGCCCATGAGCGGCACCCCTGAAACCATCGAAGCTGCGTTCACTGGCAGCCGTGGTGACTTCTTGTTGGAGGTGGCGTTCGAAGCACCGATGCGGGGCATAACGGCCCTTTTCGGCCCCTCCGGTTCGGGCAAAACGACTATCCTTCGTTGTTTGGCAGGGTTGGACCGGATGGCGGGCCGACTATCTGTGGGCCAGGAGGTTTGGCAGGATGACGATGCCGGCTTATTCCGCCGTACCCATCAGCGATCAATAGGCTATGTTTTCCAGGAAGCGAGCCTGTTCCCGCATCTCTCTGCCCGGAAAAACCTAACCTATGGCATGCGGCACGAAAGACCGAGTACAGAGGCTCTCACCTTTGACGAAATTGTCAGTCTGCTTGATGTAGGCCACTTGCTCGACCGAGACCCCAGCACATTATCGGGCGGTGAGCGCCAGCGCATTGCAGTCGGCCGCGCTCTGTTGTCACAGCCTCGCTTGCTGCTGATGGACGAGCCACTTTCCGCTCTGGATCGGCAGACTAAGGACGAATTGCTGCCCTATTTTGAGATGCTGCACCGGCAATTAACTCTCCCAATTCTCTATGTCAGTCATGATATTGCAGAAGTCTCGCAGTTAGCTGACCGCATGGTGGTGCTGGCCGACGGTCGAAAAATTGCGGAAGGATCACTGGTCGATATCCTGGAAAGACTTGACCTGCAACCGGCGACCGGACGTTTCGAAGCCGGTGTCGTTCTGATCGCACGGGTCATATCTCAAGACAAAGCCTTCAACCTGACGCGCCTCGATCACCATGGGCAGACCTTCTCAATTCCAGCTGTCGATCTTCAGATCGGTGAAGAGGTTAGGTTGAGGGTCCGCGCGCGTGATGTGGCGTTATCGACAGAGAGCCCGACGGGAATGAGCATCCGTAACGTCTTCGCTGGGACCATCGTTGAACTTCGAGAGGAGCCTGGTACCGCATTCGCCGAGACGTTGGTCGATATTGGTGGAGGACGGCTTCGCGCACGGATTACGCGGGAAGCCGCATCCGATTTATCCCTTAAAATTGGAAGACCGGTTTTCGCGCTGGTCAAGAGCATTTCCTTTGATCGGCGCAGTCTGGGGCAAAAGGCGGTCTGATGTCTGTTTGACAGAATACCTCGCCAATCTAACAATTGTGTTTCAGGGAGGAACCGGCGTGACGAACCAGATCGAGATCCGTATCGCAAAGCGTGAACCTTTTGCGTGTGGGCACGCCTTCGAAGGCAGCGGTGTCTATGAGAAACTGGCGGGCCGTGCGCATTTCGCCGTCGATCCGCTGGCCGCGGCGCAGGCAGGTATCGTCGACCTTGGCAAGGCACCGATTAATGATAGTGGTCTTGTCGAATTTGCCGCCGACCTGATCATCCTGAAACCGGCCGACATGGCCCAGGGCAACGGTCGGCTGTTTTTCGATTATGGTAATCGCGGCAATATTCGGGCGTTGCAGTTCTTTAATGATGCACCCGGTTCCAACGACCCAAGTACGCTGGATCACGCGGGGAATGGCTTCCTGATGCGACGCGGCTATTCGATCGTTTGGGGCGCTTGGCAGGGCGACCTTCTGCCGGGCGATGGGCGAATGCTGCTCGACGTGCCGATCGCACGCAACTGTGACGGCTCGCCGATTACGGGACCGGTGCGTTCTGAATTCATTGTCGAAGCGCCAGGTCAGACCTGCATGCCGCTGAGTAGCCGTGCATCGACGCGCAGCCACCCTGTGGTTTCGCTTGACACTAAAGCAGCGAAGCTCACACGACGGCGCTATCCGGATGATCCGCGTGAGCTAATTTCCGCTGACCAATGGGCTTTTGCTCGCGTCGAAGGAGGGGTCGGTCTCGACAATCAGGGCGCAGAGTTGGCTATCGTCCCATCCAACATGCATGTCTACCTACCCACCGGCTTTGAGCCTGGCTGGATTTACGAAATAGTGTATGCAGCTCGCGATCCACAGGTTCTCGGCCTTGGCCATGTAGCGGTTCGGGATCTTGTGAGCTTTCTCAAATATGACTCCAAAGATGCCGCCGGTAATGTCAATCCTTTGGCTAACGCCATAGAGAAAGCCTATTGCTGGGGTCGTTCGCAGACGGGGCGATGCATCCGTGACTCGATCTATCGGGGTTTCAACGCTGATGTGGAAGGCCGTAAGGTTTTCGATGGCGCGCTTAGCCATGTCGCCGGTGGAGGACTGATGTGGATGAACCACCGCTTCGCCAACGTTATCTCGCAGGCGGGCCAGCAGTACGAAGAACGCGACAATATTGCTGACCGATTTCCTTTTTCCTACGCGGAATCTACCGATCATTTGACCGACGAAACCGACGCGATCTGCAAGCGGCCTGACACCGACCCGTTCATCTTTCACACCCAGACCGCAACTGAATACTGGCAGCGGCATGGGTCGTTGGTACATACAGATACGCAAGGGAATGACCTGCCGCTGCCGGAGAATGTGAGAGCATACCTTTGGGCTAGCTCGCAGCATTTTGCCAATCCCCGCCTAACATCTCCCGCCCGCGGCATCTGCCAGAACGTCGTGAATGTAGTCCGTACCTCTATGTTTTTCCGCGCCTTGCTAGATGCGATGGACCGCTGGGTGACTCATGGCACGCCGCCGCCTGACAGCCGTATACCGACCCGCGCAGATGGGACACTGGTAGACTTTAAAAAATGGCGCGAAACTTTTCCCGCCATTCAGGGAGTCGCGACACCGCGCGAGCCCTCATCATTATACCGCTTTAATTTTGGCCCGGAGGCCGCAAACGGAATCCTCAGCCAGCAGCCGCCCCGTATCGCCAACACGCCCGGATACACTATCTTGGTTCCTGCCGTCGATGCGGACGGCAACGATGTCGCTGGTATCCGTGCACCCATGGTGCAGGCGCCGCTCGCCACCTACACCGGCTGGAATATCCGCACCCGTGGCCATGGCGAAGGGGCAACGCACGAATTCACCGGGAGCACAATTCCGCTTCCGGAAACCACTAGCATGCGCGAAGCGACCGGTGATCCGCGTCCCGCAATCCTAGAACGCTATCCGGATGCCGCGGCATATCAGCGAGCAATCACTGTTGCCGCCGAGCGGTTGGCCACAGAAGGCTTTATGCTGGAAGAGGACGTGGATCGGGCCACAGTCGACGCCAAAGATTGGGACCGTCGGCGGCACGGCATTACCTTGTAACGACAACGGACATTATCTCGACTGGAGGGCAAGACATGCTCGATCTTTCAGAAAAACGGGTCACCGGGCCGGCTATTCGTCTTCACAGCGCCGACAATGTTGTCGTTGCACGGACAGACATCCAGACCGGCACTTCGGTGGAAGGCTACAATATCGTCGCCCGCAATCTGGTGCCCGCCGGGTACAAAATTGCTATCACCGATATTGCCGAAGGTGAGCCGGTACTGAAATACAACACGGTGATTGGCTTTGCATCGGAGTTCGTGCAGGCGGGCACAATGGTGCACAACCACAATATCTCTTTCGGCGAGATTGATCGAGACTACGCCTATTCGCGTGACTATAGACCATTGGAATTATTTCCAGAATCGGATCGTGCGACCTTCCAGGGCTATAAACGGTCCGACGGGCGCGCTGGCACGCGTAACTTTATCGCCATCGTCTCCACCGTGAACTGTTCGGCGACGGTCGTGCATGAGATTGCCAATCATTTCACCAAGGAGCGTCTTGTCTCCTTTCCAAATGTCGATGGTGTCGCCGCCTTCGCACACGCGCTGGGCTGCGGCATGGAGATGACAGGCGAGCCCATGGATCTGCTGCAGCGCACGCTAGCCGGCTACATTCAGCACCCCAACGTTGCCGGTGCACTGGTCATCGGGCTCGGCTGTGAACGGTGCCAGGTCGGTGGTCTGTTTGGTGCGCAGAACCTGACCGAAGGTCCGAAGTTGCGGACCATGGTTATGCAGGAAAGCGGTGGCACGCGTAAATCCATCGAGATGGGCATCGCTATCGTCGAGGAGATGCTTGTCGAGGCGAACAAGTGCCAACGACAGGCTGTCTCTGCTGGCCATATCACAGTTGGGTTGCAATGCGGTGGTTCCGATGGGTTTTCCTCGATAACCGCAAACCCTGCACTTGGTGCAGCGGTGGATTTACTGTCAAAACATGGCGGCACCGGTATCCTGTCGGAGACACCAGAGATCTATGGCGTGGAGCACACTTTGACCGCGCGTGCGGCGACACCGGAGATAGGGAAGAAGCTGATAGAGAGGATTCGTTGGTGGAAGGACGAGTATGCCCCCGGGCGTGACGTGCAGATCAACGGTAAGGTCAGCCCGGGCAACCAGACCGGTGGGCTCGCTAACATCCTGGAAAAGTCACTTGGCTCCTCCATGAAAGGTGGTACAGGCCCGCTTATGGAGGTCTACAAATACGCTGAGCCGGTTAACACCAAAGGGTTTGTCTTCATGGATTCGCCAGGATTTGATCCTGTTTCCGCAACGGGCCAGATTGCTGGTGGCGCCAATCTGGTGGCTTTCACAACCGGACGCGGCTCCTGCTTTGGTGCGAAGCCGACCCCTTCCATAAAACTTGCCACGAACACGCTGATGTTTGAGCGCATGGAAGAAGATATGGACATCAATTGCGGTGACATCATCGATGGCACCGCAAGTGTTGAGGAGATAGGGAAGCGGATCTTCGACTATTTCCTGTACATCGCCTCTGGCGGCGAAACCAAGAGCGAAGTTCTCGATCTTGGCCGTCACGAGTTCATCCCCTGGCAGATCGGAATCGTCGGATAGTCGTCAACTCTTTGCAGCCATCCCTTCTACTTCGATGAGCATGTCGGGGGAGGCCAGTCCATCGACGATGACCAGCGTTGAGGCTGGCAGAGTGTCGTCGCCGATCACCTTCTTGCGTGCTGTGCGATAGGCATCGATGTGGCGCGGGTCAGTAAGGAATATGGTGAGCTTGACCAGGTCGCCCTTTGCCATCTTGTTCGCGCGCAAAGCGGCAATGACATTCCGGAAGGCCTGCTCCGATTGCCGGCGAATTCCGTCCTGCAGTTTGCCTTTCGCATCCACGCCGACCTGGCCGGCGATCATCAGGATATCTGAGTCACGAGGTATGCGGACGCTGTGTGAGTAGGCTCCGACCGGATTGTGTGATTTTTTCGGATTTACGAATTCATTCATAGGATTGCTCCTTTGTTTCCCTGTACTATTATTGGGTTGTCATGGAATTTTAATGCGTGGCGCCCGCTGTGATGCTGTTTTCGGAGTCGCGGCCCCGTGAGCGGGATGTCAGGGTGCAGCCGCCATCGACCACCAAAGTCTGGCCGGTGATGTAGCGCGACCAGTCTGAACTTAAAAACACGACCGCATTGCCAATATCCCAGCCCGTGCCCTCGACCTCCAGCAACGAGGATTTCCGCCGCCGGTCGCGCGCCTCGTCGCTCATATCGCCGTCGCGGTTGACCATTGGTGTGAAGACTGGTCCTGGCGCGATACAGTTGACCCTGATACCGTCCGTGGCGTGATCGACCGCCATGGCGCTGGTCAAAGCGATCACGGCGCCCTTTGACGTGCTGTAGGCTGTAAGCCCGCGCGGTCGCAAGGCGGAGATCGAGGAAATGTTGACGATGGATCCCCCTCCGCTTTCGATCATTGCCGGTACCGCGTACTTGCTGGTCAGGAACATTGTTTCGACATTGATACGCATGACGCGTTCCCAGTTCGCTGCACTTTCCTCAATGACTGAGGCGGAACTGCCGATGCCGATATTGTTGTCCAAAATGTCGAGCCGACCATACTGTTTGACCGCGGCAGCGATCATCGCTTCGCATTGATCTTCCTTAGTCAGGTCGGCACCATATGCTTTTGCATCGCCGCCTTCCGCGGCGATCATCTCCGCAGTGCGCGCCGCTAGCGCTTCGTCGCGATCGACGACGAAAACCTGCGCGCCAGCCCGTGCCAATAGGATCGCTGCCGCACGACCATTGCCGATGCCATCGTCGCGCGCGCCACCGCCGGCGACAATTGCGACCTTACCTTCCAGTCCAAGATCCTGTGCCAAAATACCCTCCCTATTCGCACACTTCAGCCAAGCTTAAGCGCTTGCGTTGAGGATACCAAAGCTTGTCATCAGCGCACCTGACGGCGCCCTCTGCAGGTTGGATCCATTTTCGAGAAGGTCAGAGTGGAGACCTATACCTCTATCAGGACGACTGATCTGCCACTCTATTGGGTCTTTGACAGGATCAATCGTTCGCTTTTTTGGCTTAGACATGTCCAGTATCGTTATCCCTTTGAGACGATCGGGATGTCTATCAGGAAAATTACGGTGCTTGGTAGTGTCTTGCCGCGATCATCCATTCTTAGTTGTCAATCGTCATTGCAGATTACGTCCATACTTTTAAGAACGACTATGTTCCGTCCTGACAATGGAATGCAGACACGCCAACCAAAACCTAGAAATACTGCCTCGTCATCAGTTTACTCAGTTTTGCGTAACCAAAGCCCCGGTCGCAGTAGGGTCAGCACCACGAAAATCGTAAATCCCATACCGGCGAAGTGGAACACGGCCTGGAACGCCGACAGGAAGCCGGCCGTAGGTGCAATGCTCGCGAACAGGCTCGCCAACACCGCGGCACCCGTCACAACACCAGCACTACGGGTCATCATGCCCAGGCTGCCAGCAACGCCACGATCGCCGCGTGCAAGGGTCCCCGTGACGATGTGCATATAGGCAGTATGAAACAATCCAAGTCCCAGCCCATGCAGAAGGAGCGACACGGCCAGAACGGGCATTGGGCTGTCCTGCTGCCACAGAGAGACCGCAAACAGGCCGCCGGTTAAAAGCAGTGCGCCGGCAAGTGCAACGCGGCGTGCCCCGAGCTGCAATATGGCCCAACCGGCAGGGGGGCCCGCCAATGCGACGCCGAGCGGCGCGCAGCCGAGCACAATTCCGCCCAGCCAGATAGGTAACTCCGCGGTTCGCACTAGATAATAGGGTACTAGTAACAGCACAGCGAACCCGACTAGATTGGCGACGTAATTCGCAAGGTTGAAAATGGAGAAGTCGATGTCACGGAACATACCCAACCGGATTATCGGCTCGGCAAAACGGGATTCTTGATAGACGAACCCGGCAAAGCCGATGATGGACAAGGCAACCAGTGCTGCCACGACTGTCACCGTCGAATGCGGGCTCTGAACTTGATTAATGGCAAGTAACAAGGTGCTAAGCCCTAGCGCGAGGAGGCAGGCTCCAACCCCGTCAAATGGTTTCCGGACACCCGCCTCGGGTGAGCTAGGGATCAGCCAGGTTGCAGCTAATGCAACGCAAGATATTGGTGCACGGAACCAGAAGACAGCTGGCCAGCCCCACGCTTCGACCATGATCCCACCGAGCGATGGGCCGATCACCGACCCGAGGCCAAACAATGCGGTGTAAAGGCCAAGTGCCTTGGCACGTTGTTCCTCCGGATAGCAGGCTGTCGCTAGCGCCGGGCTGCAGCTTATCACCAGTGCAGCACCCACACCTTGGCAGAACCGGAAGAACAGCAACCAGCCAAACTCGCTGGCGCTACCGCAAAGTGCGAAGGCGACGATGCTGAGTGCCAGTCCGATGCGGAATATACGCCTATGACCGAATAGGTCTCCCAGCTTGCCGCAGACCAGCATCAGGCTGGAATAGGTCAGCACGTAGCAGATAACGACCCACTGGATCGCGTCAATTGGGATACTGAAGCTCCGCGTGATGTCCGGAAACGCGATGTTAACCGAAGAGTCGAGTGGCACGACGGTTGTGCCGAGCCCGACGGCCAGGATCGCAAGGAAGGGATTGACGGGAGGTTTCGACAAGGAGCGGTGTCCGTATGGCGGGATCGGTCCCCACCATAAGCACTTATGCGGTGGTGATGCGACCCTTTGCGCTTAACCTACTTCAAACGGCGAAGCGATGATGCGATGCATAGTTTCTTCGGCCGGTGACACCATAGTACCGTTATTACCATACAAAGACGATGCGCGGGCGGCTGCGATTAGTGTCGAGTGAGGCGATGGCAAATAGCACTATCTGCCTGCTTGTGTGGATCCAATTGGGTTAGGTAATGGAAAGAGTGTTGTTCTTCTACTTAGAATTAGAAATTGCCTGCAAAAGTAATAATAGATTTAACATTAAATATTAATTTTTGAATTTGTATAAACGTGTAGGCGTCCGAGTTGCGTGGTTTTTTCTTTCCTTACAGGCCCCTGATAGGCTTTAACCCTGCAATCTTTGCCGTTCGAGGAGCTTTTGAGATGGAATTCGCCCCGCGTATGAGCCGGTTTAAGCCTTCGCCCAGCCAAATTGCCTCGGCTAGGGTGCGTGACTTGATCGCTGAGGGACGCGATATCGTTAAGCTTACCGCTGGTGAGCCGGACTTTCCCACCCCGGACCACGCCAAGGCGGCGGCGATTGCCTGCATGGATGCGAACGAGATCAAGTACACCCCAATTAACGGTCTGATCGAGATGCGCAAGGCGGCGCAGCTAAAGTTTAAGCGCGACAACGGGTTGGAGTACGGTCTAGACCAAATTGCCGTCGGTGCCGGTGCTAAGCAGGTATTATTCAACGCTCTGATGGCGACAGTGAGCCAGGGCGACGAGACTATCATACCCGGTCCCTACTGGGCGTCCTACCCGGACATGGTGCAGCTAGCCGGAGGCACCCCGGTTTTCATCAATAGCGGCCAGAACAGTCAGTTCAAAATGAGGCCTGAGGACCTTGACGCGGCGATTACACCGAATACGAAATGGCTGATGTTCTGCATGCCGGGCAATCCAACCGGCGCGGTCTATTCGCGAGAGGAAATGCGCGGGCTAGCCGATGTGCTGCTAAACCACCCGCATGTTTCGATCCTTACCGATGATGTTTACGAGCATTTGATCTTCGATGGACGAGTATTCTCTACTTTCGCGCAAATTGAGCCCAAGCTCTATGATCGTACGGTGACGGTTAACAGTTGTTCCAAGGCCTATTCGATGACTGGCTGGCGTATCGGCTTCGCCGGTGGTCCAAAAGACATCATTGCGAATATGTCGAAGATGCAGTCGCAGAGCGCAAGCGGCGTTAGCGCCGTTAGCCAGGCCGCAGCTGTGGCTGCACTGGAAGGCCCGCAGGAGTTCGTCAAGGAGCGTACAGCCAACCTGCAATTTCGCCGCGACATGCTGTTTGAAAAGCTTAACCAGGCGGAGGGCCTGTCCTGCGCTCTGCCGGACGGCGCGATGTACATCTTCTGCTCTTGCGCCGGCACAATTGGCAAGACTACGCCGAACGGCAAGGTGATCGAAAGCGACGAGGACTTCACCATGTACCTGCTCGATTCGGTTGGCGTTGCCGTGGTGCAGGGTAATGCGTATGGACTAAGCCCTTATTTCCGGGCGAGCTTCGTCGCACCGGAAGAAGACTTGAAACGCGGCGGGGATAAGGTCATCGAAGCCTGCGCGGCGCTGAAGTAACAAAGAATTGATAACCTTCCTCATTGGAATTTTGCAACGCGGGTTCTATCGGCTCTGAAAGACACGTAAATCTGTTCCTAAATGGGCGCAACCAAGCCCTCCGAGTCGCTCGCGAATTCAAGCGACCAGTTATTGAGCCCATATCGCCGAAATTTCCTCTGATTGTAGAGGCGACACTGCAGCCGCTCGACGAAGAGTTCCCGGAAATCGGCACACCAGAAACGGATTGCACGTCGCTATATTGGCAAAGAACCGATCTTCGAAGTCGCGGGGTCGCTTTGCTCGTCGTGTACCGATAAGATTTCGGCAAAGGAGGTGCCCATGCACGTCGAATACATGAAGTCTATTGCCAAACGGTACAGCAAGCTTGGTTACCCAGTCTATCAATGGTACCACG
>Ga0114933_10002079_pt1 | contig 21376 bp, 16 predicted proteins | sample 4SBtaG_FD_89691 | JGI IMG/M metagenome (GOLD analysis project Ga0114933, IMG submission 89691) | Deep subsurface microbial communities from Kolumbo volcano to uncover new lineages of life (NeLLi) - 4SBTROV12_W25 metaG | ecosystem: Environmental > Aquatic > Marine > Volcanic | place: Kolumbo... | reverse complement strand
ACGTCGTACAGCTAGTCGTGCAGGCCACAAATTTTAGTGACTTTTTTTTGATTTACTAGCCCTCTGGTCAAGAAATCATAAAAAAAAGGGTCCTGCTGTCCTCATTATTATTCGGATTCTGACATGTCCTGGTATTTTCGAAACACTATATATGCCAGGCGTATATAGCAATAAGAGCTGGTTGACTCGAACAACCAATTAAGCACTAATAGCTCAAAGCGTCCAGCTGCTCCTTAATTCTATCTATTCCATTAACACACCGCCCAACTAGAATAAACTAAATTAGAGCTTTCTTTTAAGTCCTGATTTAAGGCTTGCTGGCAAGCTAAAATTTAACTTGGTGCCTAGTACCTCGTTATCGTATAAGTCTTAGATACCGTGGAACCATAATAGCGAGCGGATAGATCTGACTTGGCGTCTAGTAGGTCGTTAGTTCACTGACCTAACATCTAGTGAGACCATCACATCTGATCAGGCAATAGAATACGAATGCATGCATGAGCTAGCTACCTAATACCCCTGTATTAGCTTAATCTTTACTTATTCAGTAATCTGTCTTACCTCCTTGGTAGCTTGGATGACTATGTATTAATAGCCCTAAGGTATCCCTTTTTGTATAGTCTGAGATACCCTTATCCCTTTATTAGTACTAATACCCCCCCCTTGACCTCCCTTGGTATTGGTATCTAATAGGGGGACCCCTTAATAGTAGTAGGATAGTATACTGCTCTTATATGATGCTAGTAGGTAGGTACCTCTATTCACCTGGGACCCCCTATATGGTGCCTAGTAGGTAGGGTAAGCCAGGATAAAGTATCCTGTAGCACTCGTACTCTAGTCTTCCTGTGCTCCTTTTTTTTCTGTGACCCTACATGAGATGGTACCCTTCCTGTCAGCTGGATAATTGAGATGGTGATCTCTCTAGCCCTGACGGCTAGTCTAGATAGCATGAGTATTTGTGTTCTCTACTTAGACCATCTATCATCTCAGGTCTAGCGCCTGTCCCTCGATAGCTGCTTAGTCTACCAGGCCTTAGCATCAGACAGTACAGTACCGTTCGTTAGCTGTCCCGTGTAGGCTTAGACTTATCAAATATCGAGGGACCATATCAGATGAGCAGTAGGACTAAGATGAAGGGTCCTAAGAATAGGATGACGCGATAGGCGTCTGTACTGCCTCGTCAGAGGCTTATAGGATATCGAGGTATAGTATTCTAATCTAGAGATCAGCAGTCTTAGTCTAGCCTACTAGCTAACCCACCCCTAATTAAGGATCATCAATCGTCGGGGGGTCTGAGGTCGTCAGTCTCTGAGATCATCAGTGGTCAGAGATGATCAAGAGTAAGGGATCGTCCTTATCTTACCCCCCCCCTTTCATAGGGGGAAGGGGGGGTTAAGGATGATCGATGGTCAGGGATGGCGGTCAGGGATGGTAGTCAAGGATGGTCGTCCCAGTTGTTATGGGTCTCAGGTGGTCAGAGGCTTATCATAGATTGGTGATCGTCAAGGATCATCGGTGATTAGAGGATTAGTCGTTAGATCATTGGTCGTTAGGGGTCTTAGGTGGTTGTCAGGATCAATGGTCGTCATGAGTTTGAGGTTATCGTGAGGATAACAGGTGGTCTGGGTAAGGGGACTAGAGAAAGTTAAGAGACATCAAAGACTAAGGATCTAAGATAGTTGGGATGGTGAGCTGTTAGTAGTAACGGATACTTGAGTGATAGCGCTTCGTTGGTCTGTGATCGCTAGTACACCGCTTGCCACTTCAACTACGAAGCCTAGGGTTAGTACAAGGAAGAAGACAACAGCAACCCAGAATCCATATCCACCCACGTGTCCTAGGCTAGGAGCAAGGGGCATTAGAGTAGCGACTTCAAGGTCAAAGGCTAGGAATAGAACAGCGACTAGGTAGAAGCTAATCGTAAAGGGAGCTCGAGTTTGTCCACGTACAGCGTCATAGCCGCATTCGTAGGTCGATACCTTTTCCGTGTCAGGTCGTGTTGTTGCAAGTAGAGCATTAACTAGTAGCAGGATAGCCGCTAGAACAGGCACGATAATGACTAGAGAGTACATTGCTGCCATTATGAGTTGTACAGAGTCAGGGCAAGGAGACGTGTGCCATCGAGTAGTAGGTCTGGTGATGCGTTGAACAGCACGATCATCAGTGTCATAACTGAAATCGTGTAGCTGTGAATCCACGATACTGGTGCTCCAACGTTAATCTTCTTTAGAGTGACTTGTGAGTCAGAGCTAGAGTTGATTGACTGACGTGAGGTAAAATAGTTTTCAGGTAGTGCTACTGTACTGTAGACTGGACTGTTGATATTCTTAATCAGAGTCACATCGAAGTGAGTCGTACGGATGACAGAAAGGTAGTATCCAGCACTGATAACACTAGTGATCACGGCTACCACAGCCACGAAAATATACCCGGTGTTGATAGCTCCATAGAGAACAGCCTGCTTCCCGAAGAACCCTAGTAGAGGTGGTACTCCTGCCATAGAGAACAGAACGACCGCTAGACAAGCAGAAAGAACAGGTTGAGCTGAGAATGAAGCTGACAGCTCTGAAATGAAACCAATGTCTGACACAGGTGCATTCGTCCCGGCTCCTCGTGCTCGTGCATAGCTCAGCCCTAGAAGGATACTGAACGATAGCAGTGCAGTAAGAGAGTATTGGATCAGGTAGAAGATGAAAGCAGAAGCTGATTCTTGAGTACAGATGCTAGCCGCTAGAAGCAGGAACCCCATGTGAGACACAGTTGAGTAAGCTAGAAGACGCTTGATTCGTCGTTGTGCCAGACCAACCACGGTACCAACGACCAGTGATAGGACTGTGCTGACCAGAAGAATAGTCGTCCATACATCGTAGCTACCTCCATCTAGGGAGACAAGAAGAGAACCTGAAATGTTAGTTGTCAGTGTAAGGATAAGCATCAGAAGGCTGATCTTAGGTAGGACAGCTAGCCATGTTGTTACGATTGTAGGTACACCGTCATAGACGTCAGGACCCCAATGGTGGTACGGAGCAGCTGTAACCTTAAATAGAAGACCTGTGCTGATAGCAGCAAATCCTAGAATGATAGCCCATTGGTTAGACGCAGCATCGCTTCCAACTGTGAGTAGACTAGCTAGTCCTTCCAGCGAGGTAAGACCTGTTTGGCTGTAGACTAGAGCAAATCCAAGTAGGATCAGTGATGATGACAGACCTCCAAGTAGGAAGTAAAGTAGACCGCTGTGCGTGGCTGATTCAGAGTCACGGTACAGAGCAGCTAGTACATAAACGGCAAATGATTGTAGTTCAAGGGCTAGGTAGACAGTAATCATGTCACCGCTAGCCACAAGAAGACAGCCTCCAATAGTAGAAATAAGGGCGAACAGAGGATAGGTCGCGACACGTGGTACTGCAGTCATTCCTTGAGTCTTATAAGGAGCCCAAGGGATAAGAGCAAGAGCACCTAGAACAAGTAGTACTACTTGAGCGATGAGAGCCACACCAGTGACATCCAGTACACCACTATAGAGGCTAAGGCCCGTTCCCACACCGGTCCAGCTATATGAATTGGCGGCCAGAACAGCAGCTGAGACGAGCGTGAGTGAGGTAACCCGAGTTAGAAGTACGGGGGTAGCATGAACAGAAGGCAGCGCTACGGCTGTAAGAATAATAAATAGAGCTAGGACTAGCATGACCGTTGACTTGATAGGGGGGGGGAGAGTTAAATTTGACTTAACAGGAATTTATTTCTCTCCTATAGGACTATCGATCTCCTGTCGTGCCTATATGACCTGTCATCATTAGAGGCTTAAATAATACAAGCACCGAGGCTCGAACTCGGACCCTCTCCTTGGAAGGGAGAAACGCTACCGTTACGCCATACTTGTGATTTAATATTTAGATTTGACCAGACCCTAATGCTATCAGATTTTAGTTCTGTACTATTAACTAGCTACTCAGTTAGACTAGAAGAGACTAGACCAGAGTTGACTAGACCAAACTAAGGCAGACTAGATTAGACTAGATAAAACTAGACCAACGCCCTTACCCCTCTAACCCCCCCCCCCTTCGGGGGGGGGTTAGGGCAGAGTAGTTAGTTATCTAACTACTTATAGCCTAATAAGACTACTACTCTACCGTACCCGCTATCCTTTACCTAACCCCCCCTGGGATAAGAACTACGTCTGGTCAATCATAAGCCGGGCCCAGCGGGCAGAGTACTAGAATGACAAGACTGGTAAAAAATAGGGGGGGGGTCGAGCTACGACTGGTCAATCAGAAACCGCGAAAGTAGCCTAGTCGCTCTGAGTAGTACAGTATTGGTATCAAGATAGAGCTAGACCAGACTATCAAGGACTAGATTAGTTGGTAGTCCTGCTTGTGCATCGTGCCTCAGCTGTTCGTTAATCTCAATTAACTAATACTGAGCTATTGTAGACTAATCAACGAGCTTGCCGGACTGATTCTAATTGACAAGGTAAATTGATATTATCGTCGAGCTACTGTAGACCAATCAATGAGCCTCAGGGATAAGCAAATTAAGATTAGCCATTATCGAGCTACTACTGACCTGTAATGACTGAGCCGCGTTAGATACTAAAAATAGCCCCGCGCATCCGTAATGCGATCATTATTCCTTACAGCGATCCCGCGGAACACTATAGCTTAGGTCTAATAAAGGACTGGCCCGTTAAAGAATAAAATCGCCCCGCGCAACTGTTATGCGACTGATCATCCCTTACAGCGATCCCGCGGTACACTATAGCTTAGGGCCCGTAGGGTCTTATGATAGGACTAAGATATAGCAGCTAATAAGGGTAGCTAATACATAGATGAGAGCGAAGGTTGATCAGCGAGCATCAAATAATAATCTACTCATGGCTCAGTCAGTCTATCATTAAGGACCAACTTCCTTTTTTTTGATTTTGTCCGCACTCTTACCCCCCCCCCTACGGGGGGGGGGGTAAGGGGGGGGTTATAACTGCGTCTGAGGGGGGGGGGCCGGGTTTGGGTTAAGTAGATAGGGGGGGATCTAAAAGAGAAGAAAAATTAGAGTACGAGAGGGGGACGACAGTAGTAAGTATGTAGCACCTGTAGCTCAATGGTCAGAGTCTTCGTTTTCGGCACGATTGGTTGTTGGTTCGAATCCGGCCAGGTGTTCAAAAGCCCTAAAAAAATTTCATTTTTTTTACATTTTTTTATTCTGTGGAAGGAGATGTATAAGGCGCCCCTAATGATACGACTAAAAGTCAATTCAGCTGTCGCTCTACTTTATATTCGGCTCACCACCCCCCCTAGGGGGGGTGGTTGGGTTTAAGGGAGTTGGATTAACTGGCCTCTGTGCAGCGTTGATAGGTCCACCTTATCTTTGCTTTAATATTGAGCCTTAACTTAGATTAAAGCTACCGGGCTTCGGTGTTCTATAACACGTGTTACCTTAGTTTCTATTCTACTCTTCCTTTTTACCCGTACTATGCACTAACCCCCCCTCATCCCCTGGCTAGGGGAAGGGGGGGGTAAGGTAGGGAAACCAAAAAAGGTGAGTCTGACTGCTTGTAAGTAGTTGGACGGATAGGCCTAAGATAGCTCAGTTGTAATACAGAGGGACCATCAGTCCTTTAGACCTTATTAAGCTCAGTAGTGATAACAACAGTCCACGATTAGCTCAGTAGTTGCTTTATCTGTATCCTACTCGCAGTTTGATGACCGATCGTAAACTTACGATAAGACTAAGCTAGCTCAGTGATAATAATTTTATCTGTTCTCAGCCCCTTTGCTCAGGTACTGTTTTAGATGATCTAGTATGCATCTGATTATGACTACGTGAGACAGGACTTGAACCTGCACGCCTTGCGGCACGCGCTCCTAAGGCACGCCTGGCTACCAATTACAGCACTCACGTTACTACTTACCTTTAGCTGCTTAAATCTAAATCCTGCTTAGACCACTAGTCCTGCCATCATTAAGCTTTTAGACCAATCTATTTTTTGTCGCAGATAAGGGACTAATCCTAAATCGCTTTATCGCTATTTCAGTGCTCTATCTAAGAGGGCTCAGGTAGAACGCAGTACTCATGCTACTTGCATCCAACTGAGGCCTACGCTTTATTGCCTTGCGTTGATTGTCAACTCTTTTTTTTAGATTTATCGAACGCAGTGCGAGCAAATCTAAAAAAAAGGAGGGAGCATACAGGTTCTGCGCTGACTGTTCGTCTGATCGTACGCTCATTAGATCAGACTTACAAATCAGTACGACTAGGAATGAAGAGCTACCATGTTGCTTGATACCTCGGATAATAGGGAACCCTTAATGACGCATCTGGTAGGCTGGTTGCGTGTACTTCAGGATTCGATTGTAAATAGATACCGAGCTACCAATGTAATACTGACCAGTGGCTTGACTGTATAGGGCGTATATTCCAGTGACTCCTCGAAGGACCGTGGACAGAGCACCACGATCAGTAAGAGGGGCAACTACTACTGCGGTAGTTAGGAGTGAGATAGGACTCATTATGAGTATAGAACTAGGAAAGCAACCATAAGAGCGAATAGACAACACGCACCGCAGGTCAATCTGCCAATTGAAAATAATAGGCTCATTGATTTAAGGTACAGTGATTTAAAGCCCACTGGAATTAATGTATCTTACAGTTAAAAGGTTGGCATAGGGGGGGGGGGACTAACTCGTGTATCGTCAAGTGATAGTAGAGGGATTCCTATCATTATGAGTATAGGACTAGGAAAGCAACCATAAGAGCGAATACAGTTTATTATTTGTATTGAGTACAACGTATCATTCGATACGACTAAGACCATGACAGTCATGATTTTTCATGAGCATACGTGGTCGTTGGACTGAGCTACCTCAGCTGCTAAATATAATTTTTTATTTTCTAGCAATTTAAATACTTAAGACAGGGTTAAGTCTATGCTAGCCCTGTGGCTTCCGCTAGGGCGAATCCAAGAATAGCGTATGTGAATAGTTGACCTCGTACGCTTGGGTTTCGGGCAGTACCTGAGATTAGGGCAGCGAATACGTTACCGATCCCAACACCAGCACCTGAAAGACCGATCGCAGCTAGACCAGCACCAATGAACTTTGCAGCAGCCATTATTATTTTTGTTTTTCCGTTTCCTCTGTCTTACCATTTAAGGCTGTGATAGCTAAGTCTATTAACCACACGATAGGATAGGATTGATCGTCCGTTGAGCTAGCTCTATTTTTAGTAATTGATGATCAGCTAGCTCTTCAGTTAGAAAGAGAGCAAAATAATTTTGCGGGAAAAGGGATAAAGTGTAGCGCGGTACGCTCTTAAAGGGGCCCAAACTAAGTAGTACACGGGAGCGTTGTTCATCGGTCCTGAAGAGTTATGGCTTACGCGTAGTCGCAGGTCTATGAAAGACAGTTTTTGTCTGCGCTATGAGCCAGCCCACGTTATGTTAGTTCTTTTACACATCGAGGCATGGACTACTAGAGGCATGGGTCACTACTACCTTAAAGTGGTGATAGGCAGTCATTGGATAATAGCCTCATGCCACCTTAGACTACTAGAGGCCTAATGTGTTACCATTATATTGCAGCTCTATGGCCTATCGAGGTATGGGCCACCGTAAGCTAGTCTGGTCTGAGTAGATAAGATTCTAACTGTACAGGAAAAATTAGTCCTAAGGCTTATAGTCTTAACGGTATCTATATGGTAACCGTTTCTTTCTTACATCCCTAACAGACCGCAAGTCCATCGCGCTAAAAAAAAATTTTATTTTTTTCGGTCTAGGGCAAAAACAAAAAATTTAATGCTAGCTTCACTTTTCGCCGTACTGGAGGTTCTTGCCGTCCTGGTACCTGTCCTGCTGGCTGTAGCTTTCATGACCATCATCGAACGTAAGGTTCTAGCTGCGATGCAACGTCGAGTTGGACCTAACGCTGTTGGTGTTTATGGTGTACTACAACCATTCGCAGACGCTCTAAAGCTCGTGATGAAGGAAACTGTTGTTCCGGCAGCTTCTAACTCCGGGCTATTCTATCTAGCTCCTGTGATCACCCTAGTCTTCGCTCTTCTAGGATGGGCTGTTATGCCCTTCGGTCCAGGTGCCGCTCTAGCTGACCTAGAACTAGGTGTACTGTACAGCCTAGCTGTCTCATCTATTGGTGTCTACGGTGTCCTACTTGCCGGTTGGTCGGCTAATGAAGCCTATGCCCTGGTGGGTGGTCTTCGTAGCACAGCTCAAATGGTCTCTTACGAACTAGTTCTGGGATCAGCTGTTCTAGCTGTACTGCTTATGGCTGGTACACTGAACATGACCGGTATCGTAGAAGCACAAGTGCCCGTGTGGTACTGTATTCCACTAGCACCGCTGTTCATGCTATTCATCATTTCGGTGCTAGCTGAAACTAACCGTACTCCGTTTGACCTACCAGAAGCTGAATCAGAACTGGTGGCTGGATTCATGACTGAACACAGTGCTATGCCATTTGTCCTGTTCTTCCTTGGTGAATACTGTTCTATCGTCCTTATGAGTGCACTATCAGCCACCCTTTTCCTAGGTGGATGGGCAGCTCCTGAAATCATTGCTAACGGAACAGTTATCTCTCTAAGTGCTATTGTACTAGCCCTTAAGACCAGTGCAGGATGTTTCGGTTTCGTATGGTTCCGAGCTACTCTACCGCGACTTCGGTTCGATCAACTTCTGTCTTTCTGCTGGACTGGACTACTACCTCCTACGATCGCCCTGCTACTACTTGTACCTAGCATTATGGTTGCGTTTGATATCATCCCATAGACCCAGCTTAGAACCAATATTTTGGTCTACTAGTCCCCTTATAGCCACGTGAGCGAGAGGTGAGGAGCTAAAAGGAGGATGCAGGTGAAAGTCCAGTTGGCAGGACGTTCGCTTTGGGTGCGAGAGGCCGCTGGTTCGAGTCCAGCTCACCTGATGACTGCTTTATCTTTACTGCTGTATGTTAATCAAATCGTCTAACTTAGAAGTAATTATTTGTCTAGACTAGAGTTGACTACTAGTTAACTGATATAGGCCCTAGCGGATCAAGATTCGTATTGAGTTGATGGTTTCAACTCACCAGGAGCCATGAGTTGAGACGGGATAGCTTTAGCTTACCACGTCTAAACGTATTTTTAGTGGTTTGACCTGCCTTACTGCTGATAGGCTTCACTCATCCTAAACCATTACTTGTTATGAGATAGCCCTGTGATAACGCGTACTAATCACTTACTACCTCAATTTTGAGCGTACGCCTTGAATTGATCGGCTTCACTCTACTTTATCCGTGCCTCGTTTTTTCATATACCTGTCATAACGCGTAATAGGGCGAGCTTTTAACTGAACAGGCTTTAGCCAACTCAGTTCTACATAATCGGCAAATTGATGCCCCTTGAGAAAATAATAAAAAAGCAAAAATGACTCAACAACACACATCTAGCTCTATTGCGAGTCTACTCCTGAGCCTACGAAGCTCTTTCCAGTCTCACCCTCATCACCTTACTCTTGAGTCACCTTGGCCAATCCTTACTTCAGGAGCCGTGCTATCTATGCTATCATCAGCTGCTCTGTACTTCACAGGTATCCAAGGAGCTGGAGTTATGCTTGTCCTAGGTATGCTAAGCACTGTCGCTGCCATGACTCTATGGTGGGCGGACTGTGTACGAGAAGGTACTTACCTTGGTCACCACACTAAGGTCGTACAACACAACCTATCACTTGGGGTTGCCCTATTCATCGTTACGGAAGCTTGTGTCTTCCTAGCTGTTTTCTGGGCTTACTTCCACTCTTCACTAGCACCTACGGTTGAACTAGGGACACAATGGCCTCCAGCCGGTGTTACAGCCCTATCACCTCTTGCTATCCCTCTTCTGAACACTCTTCTTCTGGTTAGCAGCGGAGCCACGGTTACTTACGGTCACCACGCTCTGTTCAACCGAGGACGATCAGCTGCTCTACTTGGTCTAGTTCTAACTGTTGTACTAGCCATCGTATTCACAGCCCTACAAGGGTACGAGTACTCAGTAGCTGGGTTCACTATGGCGGACGGTGCTTACGGGTCAACTTTCTACGCCTCGACAGGGACACACGGTCTTCACGTTCTAGTAGGTACTCTATTCCTGATTGTTGGTCTAGCTCGTCTGGCTATGTACCACCTAACAGCTACGCACCACGTAGGGCTAGAAGCAGCTATCCTGTACTGGCATTTCAATTAGTGCCTTCTCATTTTATTCTTCTGCTGATCACTATTTTAATTAGCATCAGCATCGTACTTTAGCCTAGTTCGATCAACGACTGTATCTAAGACAGAAATTAGTTTTCTGGATTGTCCAGTCTCCACAGCACCGCAGGGTGTTGATCTAGATCAGAGTAATAATTGGTTCGTGGACGTAGTTTGGCTTGGACTTTACCTAGCTGTCTACTGGTGGGGAGCTGCCTAATTCACAACTCCTAATCTTAGACCCCCCTTAAGAAATTAAAAAGTCAGTCAGAATATTTTCGAGTATTCCACGTGGTCTTAGGATCAAAACAAGATACTTAAATCAGTCAAAAATAATTTTTTCGATTAACAAATCGTGGAATTTGAATTGACCTAAACAAAAATAAAAATGCAAACAGCACTAATCCTATCACCCCTAGAACAGTTTGAAGTAGTACCTCTACTTTCAATCATGATCCCTGTCCTAGGTTCATTCGTCCTTGCCGTGACGAACCTTAGCCTGTACTGTCTACTAACTGTCGGGCTTGTAGGTGGTCTACACATCGTAGGTAACAACAACCACCGACTAGTGCCTAGCCGATGGAGCCTTGCTATCGAGTCAGCCGTAGCCTCACTTTCAGGTATGGTCCGAGACCAAATCGGTAGCCGATACGAAATCTACACTCCGTTCATCTACTCTCTGTTCATGTTCATCCTACTAGCTAACCTAAACGGTAACATCCCTTACGGGTACACTGTGACTACAAGCGGTGTTGCTGCTCTAGGACTATCTGTCTTTGTCTTCATCGCTGTGACGATCATGGGTCTATGGCTACACGGAGTGCACTTCTTCTCGTTCTTCGTACCTGAAGGAACACCTCTTCCACTAGCTCCTATGCTGGTTCTAATCGAAACTGTATCGTACCTTGCTCGAGCTGCTAGCCTAGGTGTTCGGCTGTTCAGTAACATGACAGCTGGTCACACGCTGCTTAAGATCCTAGCTACCTTCCTAACTAAGCTCTTCGGAGCTGGACTGGTCGTTGCTGTGGTGACACTGATCCCATTCGCTATCTTCGTGGCCCTAATCGGTCTAGAACTAGCCGTGTCTCTGATCCAAAGCTACGTGTTCTGTGTTCTAACATGTTCATACCTTAAGGACGCGATCCAACTACACTAAGCTCCATCTTTAGACCCCCTATTCTTAAATACTATTCTAAGTAAAAAAACTGTACCGTTTAGGTCCTAGTAGATTAGTATTTCGTTCCCCCCAGATTTAAACTGCCTTAGTTTAAATTATTTCGATTAAGGGACCACAGTGGTCGAGTGTTGATCGTTCTATTAGATAGAGCGTTGGAAGCTCAGAGCGTCATCTACAGCATGCTGGTATTAAGCAGCTAACAAGAGTTAGGATTAGAAGCACAGTAATCACAGGTCTGTACAGCACTGTAGCAGACCGTTAAATGAACGCTCCATGCTGGACCCTTGTCTCCTAGACCTAATCAGCACACTACCGTTCCCCCCCTTGACGTATGTTAGGCGGGGAAAACGGTGGAGTACAGGATTCTGGCTACTGCACCACTGTAGTCCCCAAAAATTTCATTTTTTTTAAGGCCTCCTGATAACTGTAAGCGGTATAAAGACATATGAACCCAAGGTAGCTTAATAGGTTAGAGCATATCACTCATAACGATAAGACGGTGGTTCAATCCCTCCCCTTGGGACTACTATTTCACTAGACGCTAATAACTCTGTCTAGTGCTTTAATCGGTCGTACACTCATAATAGCAGTATCCAATGAACAAGCTTTATCTTGGACCAGGAGCACTACACGGGTACGTCTCAAACAGTACTGACGACTCGTATCTACACGCTGCTACCGTAGCTACTCGCCAAACACTTAAGTCCTTTGGTGCTCACAAGGATCTTATCTGGGGTCGCCCTTCCCTAGCTCTATCGTCAAATAACGTAGTCCTTAACTCTGACTCAATTCAAGTTATCTCCCCTACTAACGATACGACTGGTGCGATGACAGTGCACCTACCCTACTATGCTCGTACTAGTACGGCTACACTAACGACTAGTCTTATGACGGCTCTACACTCTGAGCTATCAACGGCTTATCAACTACCAGTTAACCTAGTCTTTGTCCGACTGTCGTCTCCTTACCTGGACGCGACTATCCTAGCGGAGTACCTGTCTCGTGAGCTACAAGGACAAACATTTAACCGTGTCATGAGCTCACTTGTCAGCGTAGCAGGTCCAGTGGATAACTCTATCCCACTAACCAGTTACGAGGACGCTCAAGGGCTACGTCTTCCAGCTAGTCTAGTTGGTCTACAAGTCCATCTGGCCGGGCGTCTATCCAAGGAAGCCTCTCGTCCACGAATGACTAAGCAGTCCATGACTCTAGGATCACTAACGACTGACCAGTCTCATACTATCTCCCTGAGCTCTTATACTACTCAGAACAAGAAGGGATCATACACAATCAAGGTATGGATGGCCCACCTCATGTAGACCCATTAGCCTCAGCATGAATCATAGACCCCTTACCCACTTATCTATAGCGATAACACAGGTTGGTATGTCAAGTCATGAATAAGATAGTGCGACTGCCCTGACTAGACCTAAGATCCATGACAACGCAGGTTGGTATGTCAAATCGTGAATAACACAGTACCCTCAGAGGGTAAGCCATTAGCGATGGCATAGGTCCTTGATAACGCAGTACTCACAAATCAAGAATAACACAGATCAGTAACTGCCCAGACTAGACCTGAGGTCCTTAATGCAGTAGAACTAACACTAACTAGCAGATCAGTAGTCTAGTACCTTGATATTCTTTTTTTTTGTTTTGTCCGTACTCCTACTTTTTTTATTTTTCCGAACAAGGTACGGACAAATAAAAAGGGTTCGGAAATACTAAAAAAGGGGGGGTTAGTATAGCATACATAGTGCACTGATATGATAGTAGCACCGAATCTTGAACGGCTACTATTAGTACTGCACTGATCTAGCTCAGAATGATAGTGCCTCGCTATTGAGGCACTGACTACGCAGCAAACACCAAGTCGTGAATAACGTAGCACCCTCCTTCCAGCCTGTTGGCCTAGCACAGGTCCTTGATAACGCATAGACTAAAGTATTTCATTAAGTCACCACGGATGGACTTAATGGGTTTAGGACCTAAAGGTACAGTACCATTAGGATATAATTAGACGTGTGTGTGGCGAACCATAGAATTACTTGTAGGGCGATCTAGCCAGCGGCATTTGAGAGGGGGTCAAGAATCCAAAAGTTAAATAATTTAAATTTAACAGCCTCAAGGAAAACCTAAAATTATTAAGGACCCGAACCGAATCATCCAAGTAGGGTCTAAAGATTAGAACCGTATACCTGTCAGTAGCGGTGAGCGAAAGCAGGTCAGCTGCTTGCCCGATTACACATGCCAACAGGATTGAATACCTGACTGCCTTAGAGGGTAAAAGCCCCGTGGTGTGTTAATTGAAACCAATTTTATTGGTATGGCGAGGTGCATCGTGAGCCCTTAATGGCTTACATCTTATTTGGAGGTCTCTCTCCACAGCTGAGAATGCCGCTGAGCGATAGTGAAGAGTACCGCGAGGGAAAGATTGAAAAGAGAGCTAAATGGTGGCCAGTGAAATAGATATTAACTACAAGTGATTCCAGAGCATCGGAAGCATTTCAAATAGATGCACCCTAAGGGGTGCCTACTGTGTGACCGAGTACCTCTTGCATAATGGGTCACCGAGTTAAACTGAAGGGCAAGGCGTACAGCCCTAGTGAAAGCAACGTAAGACTACGTTATCTTACTTTAACCTATGGTTTGAGCAAGTAACCTGTCTTCTCGGTAGTCCTTCAGTTTAGACCTGAACCGTCGTGAGCTAGCCTAGGCCAGGCCCCTTATCCTCGTTATCATATTCATGGTGACGAGAGTAGGTAGGCCGAACAGGTGGACGTTGCATTGTCCTCTGATGAGCCTAGGCTAGGGGTGATAGGCCTCTCTAACGACGAGCTAGCCGGCTCTCTTCGAAAGACGTTGAGGCGTATGACTATCAAGAGCGTTACGCTGTACAGCACTGGGCGCCATAGAGATATGATTTAGTATTAGCTTTAAGCTAGTATTATTTCAGATCTCCTGTTCTGGGGGGTGCCTTGCACTCTACCAGGGGCTTCTAACCAGGTAAGGCGTAGCACTCTCTGATAGTCCTCAGGCAGTGGGCGATAAGGTCTGCTGCCAAGATGAAGACAGTCATGAGCGTTGATCAAGGGCCCAAAGATGGTCGGCTTAATGATCCTAAGGAGGTGGGAGTGCTGTGACAGCCATGCGGTGTGCCTGGAGGTAGCCACCCGTTGATGATGGTGTAACAACCCAGTGGCCGAGCACTCCTGCACCGAAGATACCCGGGTCTCAGCCGTCGCCCGACACAACGCTAGTAGCTCAATAATCTTATTTTTTATTTGAGTACTAGGTAGAAGAGCACCCAGGCCGAATGAAGGGTAGTCTGTCACTACTTGGATGGCTTGGGTTGAGCATGGTGACACGAGTAGCGATACAAGACTAGAATGTCTTGCACTGACACGGGGTAGGGTTTCAGAGGCACTGTTCGACAGCCTGATTAATAACGGTCTCTAAGCGGTTTATCTGCGATGAGATGTAACTACTAGTGTACCGTGGTCTATTGGCCAGTCCTCCGCGGTATCTCTATCAGATACCAGGAGGGTACCAGGAAACAGGTAGTTATATTACCGTACCTATGACCGACACAGGTCCCGTGGTGGAGTACACCTAGGTGAGAGATAGGGCCCCCCAAGGAACTCGGCAAGCTACACTCGTACGTCCTACAATAAGGGTGACCAGAGCGATTCGGGTTAGATCTAAGGTATCCTTAGTTTCTGATCCAATGATTCGCTTACTGGTGGCACATAATAGGGGTGTGCGACTGTGCACCAGGAACACAGGTCCTCGCTAAGCCCAGCACCAGCTGTGGCTCGTATGAGGGCCGTCCCTTGTCCAGTGCCATGGGTGATCACATACTGAGAATCCTAGATTACAAGGTATGCCTAGCCCAGGTAAACGACCGCCTTAACCATAAGGGTGCTAAGGTAAAGCTGCCCAATATACGTGCAGTGGAGATGCGTTTCTACTGCTTGTTTTTTATTTTTCGAACTCTTTTTTATTTTCCGTACTTTGTTCGGAAAATAAGAAAGTAGAGGTACGGACAATTAAAAAAAGAGTATTGCAGTCAACGCTATGCTGGAACGAGGTAGTATTACAACACCTTAATCAGCAGGTGAGCTCCGGTTCACCTCAGAGACTAAGCGTTGGCCTAGCTTCTTGGTTCTGGAGTCAAGAAGATCTAGATTTTATAGTCCATTGATGTTAATGAGCGAAATTCCTTGGCCGCTAATTACGGTCCCGCATGAAGAGGGTCACGACGCGCCTACTGTCTCAGGGGGTCCCTCAGCGAAACTGAAGTAGCCGTGAAGATGCGGTTAGAGTGATCCAGGGCAAGAAGACCCTATGCAGCTTAACTAGCAATCGTCGTTCACCGCTAGCATTTCCTTGAGTACTATGGCGAGTACATGAGTGCTGTCTAGACCAAAAGTTAAGCGATGCGCTTGTTCAGCCCGTTGATGCTCCTTTATTGGAGCTTGGGCTAGGAAAGGTGATTGGCTAGTTTGACTGGGACGGTCGCCTCCTATATAGTACCGGAGGCCTCCTATGGCACCCCTTGTCAGGATGGAGACCTGAGTGACAATTTATTTTGTCTTGCCTATGTAGAGGCTATTAATTGTGCATGGACACTAAAGGGTGCTTGACTGTCTGGACCGAGCAGTCCGACAGCTGTACAAGCAGGGCCAAGTGAACCCCGGCTGTGGCAGGGTACACACCGGGCTATGCGACTAACGCTACGCTAGGGATGACGCTCCACGTCCCTAAAGCTAAACTATAATGACTGCACTACTATACATTGCGTGGCTGGTGGCTTATTACGCCTCAGCTGCGAACCAAAATATTATCCTAGATACTAAGGCGATTGCGATTCAACGGAATATGATTGAAAAGGCTAAGGAGACGGCGGTCGATAACGGCACCCGGCTTAGTCCTAACAGTACCCTATTTAAGGGCTACAAGATACTGCTTCCCCTAATGCTGCCTATCACACTCTTTTCTATTCTGATTGGACATGTGCTAGGCGACTGCTCTATCACAGTGAGCAAGACTAAGGATGAAGCGTCTCTTGCCTTTGAATGGGGGAACAAGGCGTACGCGCAGTACGTCTATGACCTGCTTAAGGATTACATTATTGCACCACTACGGGTGCAGATTCGAGTAAACGCGAATGGGAACCAAGTGACTACGTACTGCTTCCGTACACTGACACTGCCCTGCTTCTTTGTGTTTGCTCGTCTCTTCATCTTTGACGGTGTGAAGACGGTACCCGCTGGCCTAGTCTACTTCCTCGTCAACCCACTAGCCCTGGCTACCTGGTACATGGACGACGGTGGGCTAGCAACCTACAACACAGGCCATGGTCGTATCGTGCAATTTAACACCCAGTGCTTCCCTGTACCGGTGGTACAGCAAATGGTGCGGGAGCTTAATGCTCGATACGGGTTTGACTGCGCGCAAAAGTGGAATCGGGGGATGCCTATCATCGCCCTGCCTTCTGCCTCCTACCCCAAGTTCCGAGCCATCGTAGCTCCTTATATCCACTCCTCTATGGAGTACAAGATCCCTTTGTAGTCCCCCCCTTTTATATTTTTAGCTTAAGATATCTAATCGCTGATAGACCTCTCATCTAGGCAATCAGCGTCGCACCAGGTGCGCTCAACGACTCCAATATCAAGCGTTATACCTAAGGTATAGCGTACAAGGTAGAGTCTTATCAATCCAGAAATAGATTGTAGGGTCTAGTATCCCTTCTAAATCAAATGAACAGCGTTATAGCACGTGAGAGTCCATATCGTCCGTGCTGTTTGCGACCTCGATGTCTACGTCGAGGCCATTTCGGATTAATTGCAGAACGTGAGTTTAATAGCTCCATTTGCAGCCTGCTTCTCATTAGAGGACAGGTCCAACGGCCGTAACCCGTATACCTTTTGGTCCATGCTACTCCAATCTAACCTACCAATGGTTCATATTCTCCCTCGTGAGAACAATATTATTTAAACTCAATGACTCAAACACTTGTACTACTACGACGCGCGATGCAGGTGTATCGAGATGGCTTCCACGCCAGCTCAGGGTACTGGCAATCATTTAAGCGCAACCTACCTCCTATTCCAGGCCACATTTGGTCCGTGATTGTAGGGATGGTCCTAGGTGATGCAGGGGTTACCAAGAAGAACAACAGTGACGCAGCTCTAAAGATTGAACAGGGATGGAAGCAACATGCTTTTGTCGTTCATCTGTTTGAACTGCTGAACCCTTGGTGCTTCATGACTGCGATCAACAACCGACCAGAGCCAGCTGGCTCTGACCGGGAAGGAGAAGACAAGTCATTTTGGTTTCGTACATTCGGTCTGCCTCAACTTACAGTTCTATGGCAGCTACTGTACGTCAACGGTGTTAAGTGCGTGCCTGCCGGCTTCGTACTAGCACATGTCGATCCCATTGCACTGGCCTACCTTATCATGTGTGACGGCTCAACCTCAGGCTCAACAGTTATCATCCATACCCAAGGGTTTTCGGATGAGTCCAACCTAAACCTGAGCAACGAGCTTAACCAACGGTACGGCCTGAACACTACAGTCATCCCCCACAAGCGAACTATGAAGGTGGTGAAGATTCCGTCCACTGACGCGGCTCGGCTTCGATCTCTGATTGAACCACATATGATCCCGTCAATGCGATACAAGCTTCCAAAGGTACGAAGCAAATAATAGTCCCATTGGTATGGCGAACAGAATAGCATGTAGAACCTGGTATCTGATACGGTCTAACTATCATACACATGATAGATATTTCCAAATTATAAGATTATTGGTCGACTCAGCTCATCCTCCTGGTGCACAAGCTAGGAAGGGCACTGCTGTTCGCAGTCTAAGGAGCTACGTGAGTTGGGTTCAATACGCTGTGAAGCAGTATAGCTTATACCCGGATCACGAATCTAGTCTCCATGGGTGCAGCCCCCAGTACGAAAGGACCAGGGCTGAGGCACCTCTAATATACCTGTTGACTTATTCATTAAGGCACCGCAGGGTAGTTAAGCGCCTCGTAGCTAAGGGCTGCCAGCATCTAAGCCCGAAGCAGACCCATGAAGGAGGCAATACTGAGTAACCTCAGGAATGATACTCCACGATACGTTAACTCGTAGAATAGAGATCATTTACCAAAACTAGTTTATGTGATATCAATGCTCTATTAATAGACTTGAGCTAGCATAGATTAGTAGGACCCGCAGTAGATGACTGCGTATACCGAGGTTGGCCGTGCACAGGGCGCGAGCCTGTTCTTTTTTTTTGGTTTACTCGCACTCCGTTCGAGAAACCATAAAAAAAGGGAGCGGACCAGCACTCACCGTCCTATACCCACGCACAGCCTAATGACCCCCCCCATACCATGCCACACACACACCGCGTCTTATCCGTTCATAGCCTCATACTGCGATATGAACGGTCTATCTAATAATTTAATTTTACCAGTTGATCATCACTCTGCCTAGTCTTAGTTTAAACCCATGGGTCATCATAGCTCAATGGTAGAGCAGAGCACTGTTAATGCTAAGATCTGTGTTCAATTCACAGTGATGACGTCTAACCTCCTTTTGCCTCGTGCACACCCGAGCAGCTTAATGGCTCGACTCAGGTGCTCTAGACTGTGTTTAAGTCCTATCAAAAATAAATTCAAATGACAAGCCTCGTTCTTGACCTACTTGCCGTGAGCACTGTTCTCGCGGCAGTTCTAGTTATTACAGCTCGAAGCCCTATTGTAGCGGTGCTCTATCTAATTGGAGTATTCGTTCTAGCTGCGTGTTACCTGGTTTGCCTAGGTATCACGTACGTTGGACTAACCTATCTAGTTGTCTATGTAGGTGCGGTAGCGGTTCTATTCCTATTCGTGGTTATGATGCTTAACATCCGCCTTTCTGAAGTAGTATCGACTGGATACGAGTACACTAAGGGTCTTCCCCTTGGTCTAATGCTAGCCGTAGTCTTCCTACTTGAAGCACTAAGCATCGTCCCATCACTTAGCTCTGCCGGAATGACAATGGCCCTAGGAGCCCTAAGCGGTCTAAACGCTACTCTTCTAGGAACCTACTCTTCTCCTGTGGTTGCAACGAGCGACGTCCATCTGGTCTTCTCGGACCAAGCGGCTGACGCATCGTTCGCTTACCTCTCTCAAGTACAAGCTCTAGGTCTGAGCCTATACACCTACGGGTTCCTATGGCTCATGCTAATCAGCTTCGTTCTGCTACTTGCTATGCTTGGACCTATCGCTCTGTGTCTACGATCACGTCAATACAACGCGTAGTCTCTAATAGTCTAGTCCTTAGTCCCCCTCTGCCTCATACCTCGTTATTTGATAAGCCTCTCAGAGAGCAGAACATATTAAGACTAAGATATCGTAAAAAATAAGTTTTTTATTTGATTGGAGTGGCTCGGACTCGAACCGAGGATAATGTGATGCAAACACATTGTACTACCAACTATACTACCACCCCTCTTTCAGTTAGCCTCTCCTCACCAGCAGTCTAGTCTAATCACGATCTGTGGTACGTTAGTGGAACCTAAGGTGGGACAGATAATTGAAATAACGAGGCTTGAGCCTAAATACTTTAGGTTCTCAGGGGGCACTAAAAGAGAGACGCATAGCATAATTGGTAGTGCAAGTCGTTGATGTCGGCTGTCGTCGTGGTTCAAATCCACGTGTGTCTACTTTCATGCGTCAATATTAATTTAAAAATCAGGTCCTAAAGGAGGAGTAGTCTCTTCGTTTGAAATAGGATTAGATCTTAAAGTAATACAGGGGTTAGATTCCCCCCTTAGACTGACAATACGATGGCCTCGTTAGTGTATTCTAAAATGGCTGCGGGCACGTAAGTGACCCTTAACTTAGCACTGCGCTATTCCTTTTTTACTACGCCCCTTAATATGCTGGGTAGCTGATACGGTACTAACCTGGATTTAAATTCAGTTTTTAGTCCTCTGCTGTATCTATATTAACCCAAGATGCGTCTGCTAAAGCAAAACCCTCTTCTACGACTGCTTAACTCGTACGTTGTGGACAGCCCTCAACCGTCTAACCTGTCGTACGCCTGGAACTTTGGATCCCTTCTAGCTACTTGCCTAGGGCTCCAAATCGTTACAGGTGTGATCCTAGCGATGCATTACACACCTAACGTGGACCTTGCTTTCGTTAGTGTAGAACACATCATGCGTGACGTGAACTACGGATGGCTTCTGCGATACCTACATGCTAACGGTGCTAGCTTCTTCTTTATCCTGGTGTACGCTCACATCGGTCGTGGTCTATACTACGGGTCATTCAAGGCTCCACGTGTAGCACCATGGTCAGTTGGTGTGATCATGCTAGTCCTAATGATGGCTATTGCCTTCCTAGGTGCCTTATGTAGCCTAAGACAGACTTCTGTCTGTAGTCAGTGGGTCGATATTAGACCTACCGGCGACGTTGATTCTAACGGTCAACAAAATATTTTTAAGACCGTCGATCCTTGTTATCGCTACTGACTGCCTCATCAACGGGTGTCTGCTCACGCGACGCTCAATGTACAGTCGTATCATAGACTCTATGATCTAGTACGTTCTGCCTTACGGGCAAATGTCACTTTGGGGTGTTTGCCCCAATTTTGAGACGATTAATATTTTTCTGCCTGCTTCTATGGTCCTTCCTGTCATGGGCCTGGCCCGTCTTCGAGCCTCCCAACGACACGGTCCCCATAACATGGACGTGCTATCGATTATCATCGGTAGCCTACTGGGTGATGCTTCAGCTGAGCATCGAGCTGGCTCAACACGGATTCGTTTCCAGCAGGAGTACTCCCACGCGGTCTATATCCAGCACCTATGGAGCCTCCTGTTTAAGCTGGGTTACTGTTCTGCTCTACCACCCGATATCATGACGCGAAAGGGCTCTGGAGATGATGAAGTCCGATTTGTCGGTCGCTTTTCTACCTTCAGTTTCATTAGTTTCAATT
>Ga0114933_10002078_pt1 | contig 21383 bp, 15 predicted proteins | sample 4SBtaG_FD_89691 | JGI IMG/M metagenome (GOLD analysis project Ga0114933, IMG submission 89691) | Deep subsurface microbial communities from Kolumbo volcano to uncover new lineages of life (NeLLi) - 4SBTROV12_W25 metaG | ecosystem: Environmental > Aquatic > Marine > Volcanic | place: Kolumbo... | reverse complement strand
TGCTGCCTCACCAATTCCTCTGGATGCGCCAGAAATAAGAGCTGTTTTACCATCAAGTCGGTTCATATTTTGGTTTCCTTTAACGCTTAGATGCTCCCAAGTAGATTAGATAATACTACCTCTATGCGTCGTTGACTGAAAGTCAACAGATTCTTGTTACTCTAGATATCTCGCATCCGATCGCTAACCTAAAGATTGTTGGAATAGTAGTTTTAGACAATAGGGTGCTTTAGGGTTAGCATCTACTTTGATAAATTAAATATAGTGATGTGTATAATAACTAGAATGTTCAACCTTAGACTGTGGGATATCTAATGACTAAAATGACATCGAAAGTCACGTGGGTTTCGGGTTTGAGGTTTATCGGCGGGTCTGGTAGCGGCCATGGGGCTATAATGGATGGATCTCAGACCTCTAGTTCGAAGGAGGTTCTTGGACCAAGCCCTATGGAGATGGTTTTAATGGGTTTAGGAGGTTGTTCCGGTATAGACGTAATGCACATTTTGGAAAGGATGAGACAAACCGTTACTGGCTGCAAGGTAGAACTGGAAGGAGAAAGAGCAGAAGAAAGCCCAAGAGTTTATAAAAAAATACATTTAATTTACACAATATCTGGCAATAACTTGTCGCAACCGCGCGTTGAAGAGGCTGTTCGTCTATCGAACGAGAAATACTGTTCAGTCTCTGTTATGTTAAACGCATCTGTTGAATTAACCCGTGAGGTGAAGATTGTTCAAGACCCAGTGGCTAATTTGGGATGATTTTAGGTTCCGCAAAATGTTTGGGTAACCTCCTCTCCTTTGTTGGGCGGAAGACCTAGATCATGTAACCGTTGATTATTCTCAAATGGTGCGTCTAGAACCGTAATAAGATCTTCCATTAAACCAAAGTCTTCAGTATTTGTTGCCAGGTCAATTGCTTTCTCTATCTGATGGTTCCTTGGAATAAAGGCAGGGTTTACCGAGTTCATTTTCTTTTTTATTTCTTTGATTCTTCTTCCTTCATTACCAAGTTTATCATTCCAGCGAGCTAACCACTCGTCTATATCGTGTTTAGAATCAAAAAGGTTCTTAAAGTTAGTTTCGTTCTCTTCGCCCAGGTAATCGCCTAGCGAACGATAGGCGGTTGTAAAGTCAACGTTACTTTTTGATAGAAGGTCCAAAAAATCAAATGCTAATTTTGTATTTTCCTCATCTGAAGCGCTTAGGCCTATTTTTTTGCACAGCCCTTCGTGAAAAGCCTTTTCGAAAAAAAACCAGAAATTTTCTATTGATGCTTTAGCCATCGTAATTGAGTTATTCTGATTTTCATCCAATAACTTAAGAAGTGTTTCAGCAAACCGTGTTAAATTCCATTGTCCTATCATTGGTTGATGATTATAGGCATATCGCCCACCGCTATCGATAGAGCTGAACGTTTTATTGGGATTGAAACCATCCATGAATGCGCATGGTCCATAATCAATTGTTTCGCCAGAAATTGCAGTATTGTCAGTATTCATTACACCATGGATAAAACCAACTAACATCCAGGACGATATTAATTCGGCCGTATTCTGGATAACACTATCCAGCAGTGTTAGGTATGGCTGTTCGGTAAACTCAGCATGTGGATAATGCCTTTTAATAGCATAGTCTGCGAGTATCGCGATGCTCTCGTCATCCCCCTTGCCGTGAAAATATTGGAACGTACCAACTCGGATATGGCTGGAGGCTACCCTTGTTAATATCGCGCCTGGCTCCATGTATTCACGCCTGACCATTTCTCCTGTCAAAGAAAACGCTAGTGCTCTCGTAGTAGGGATACCTAGATTGAACATAGCTTCACTAACAATATACTCGCGCATCACGGGACCCAAAACGGCCCTGCCGTCACCCATTCGAGAATATTTTGTGGGGCCAGATCCTTTAAGCTGGAGGTCCCATCTTTGACCTTCGTTATTCAATAGTTCACCCAGTAAGACTGCTCTTCCATCCCCAAGCTGTGGGACCCAATTGCCAAATTGGTGACCTGCGTAAACCATAGCAATCGGATCTGCCTGCTTTGGGACCCTATTTCCTGCTAATATTTCATGGTCTGTTTGTCCTATTGTTAGAGGGTTTAATCCCAAAGTCTCAGATAATTTATAATTTAGTTTAATAAGTTTTGGTTCTTTTACTGCGGTTGGATGACGTCGCTGGTAAAAAGTTTCTGGAAGGCGGGCATAGGAATTGTCGAACCGCAAATCTTCCAGCGTTTTGGCCATCACCTGAGAGTGCTTGGTGTCTTTACCTTTTTCTTGGATGTGATTTTCTAGAGACAAAATACGTCCTCATTATAACATTAAATTATCATTGGATTGATCTTGGGTTTTTGTATCTCATTTCAGCTTAAGTCAATTCTTAAGGCTCGCATTGTGAACTTTATCATAATTTTTGACCAATTGTCTTAATTTGGGGATCAGTTCTTTTCCATATTGTTCTGCGTCTATGAGGGGATCATATCCTCTAATTAATAGGCTCGTGGCACCGATCTTATAATATTCAAGCATGGCCTTCGCAACGGTATCTGGGGTTCCAACTAACGCGGTTGAGTTTCCTCTTGCTCCAGTTGCAACTGCGAGTTTTGTCCACAGGCATGTGTCGTGGATTTCGCTTTTTGCCGCGGCAGATAAAAGCCTTTGTGAACCCACATTGCTTGGTTTTGGGGCAGCGATACCCCTCCGCAATTCAATAATCTTTTTGTGAATGGCGTGTGCTTTTTCCCACGCTTTTGCCTCAGTGTCCGCTAATATAGGCCTAGTGGATAAGCTGAACTTCAAGACGTCTTTGTTTTCCTTAGACTTGTTCCTCACCCGAGTCATAAAATGTTCCGTATCTTTTAAAGGCTCTCCCCATAGCATGAAGGTATCCAAATATGGCGCTAATGAATTAATAGCAGCATCCGATCCTCCCCCCCCATAGATTGGTATGTGGGGTCTTTGAAAGCATGGGATGTGTGATTGGGTTCCGTTTGTTTTATAAAACTGCCCTTCAAAATCGAATGGCTCCTTTCTGGTCCATGTAAGCCGCATTAATTTTATATATTCTGAACAGCGAAGATATCGATCAGAATGAGTTGAATAATCTCCATCTTTCGCCTGATCAGCATCACTCCCACCTGCGATTATGTGAACAGCGAGCCTTCCTAGTGAAAGTTGATCAAGTGTTGCGAATGTTCGCGCTGCTAGAGATGGTGCAACAAAACCGGGTCGATGGGCTAACAAAAACTTAAGTTTTGTTGTCACGGATGCGGCATGGGCGACTATCATAGCCCCATCGGGTGCATCTGAGAAATAACCAACGAGTACTCTGTCAAAGTCGCCGTTTTCATGAACTTGTGCCGTTTTTTTGATAACATCCAGATCAAAATAAGGACCAGATGGATCAATCACCTCAGAAGAGATACGAGGGGCTACCCAGCCAATTATTTCTAAAGGCATCTCTAATAGTCCTTCATTCAGTCATAAAAAAACGCCTACCCATTGCGCAGCCTTTCAAATCCAAATTCTACCCTAATTCAAATTAAATATGCTATTTAAAATTTCGGAAAAACATTGGGTTGGTAAAGCCATATAAACGTTAACCAACTGCGAATTCCTTTTTCTTCGAATAAGATGATTTTATAGGTCTGATTGTGTTGCAGGTGCAGCTTTAATTGCTTGAAATGAAACGATTTGTGCAAATAGTATAATCCAATGCAAATTAATGTTAGCAGACTAGAGTTTCTCGAAGAGATATTATAGGCTAGGGAGCTGATATGAATAATAGGAGAATAACAGGTGAGCCCAGCGGATAAAAATAAATCAACAACGACAGCAACCGATACATTAGCCAAGAAAAGTCGGGATGAGGGTATAATTTCCGGCGGCCATCTTGTTGCCAAGGCTCTGAAAGCCGAGGGGGTAGATACGATTTTTACACTCTGTGGCGGCCATATTATTGATATTTATGATGGTTGTATCGATGAAGGGATCAGGATAGTTGATGTAAGGCACGAGCAAACGGCTGCCCATGCTGCAGATGGATACGCTCGTCAAACGGGAAAACTTGGATGTGTGGTTACCACAGCAGGTCCGGGTTGCACTAATGCAGTAACAGGGGTTGCTACAGCTTATAGATCAGAGAGCCCTATTTTGCATATAGGGGGGCAGAGCTCGCTAACCCAACATAAACAAGGGTCACTTCAAGACCTTCCTCATGTTGATATGATGGCGCCAATAACAAAGTTTGCATCGGGTGTTTTTTCAACCGAGCGGGTGGCAGACATGGTGTCGATGGCGGCTAGGGAATGCTTCAATGGTGCTTATGGTCCGTCATATTTGGAGATCCCAAGGGATATCCTGGATGCTGAAATTCCGATCGAACAGGCTCGTATCCCAACGATAGGTCGTTATCGTTCCTCCACCAAGTCGATAGGTGATCCGAATGATATAGAGAGGCTGGCTGATATTCTTATAAATGCTGAGCGACCTGCCGTATTATTTGGTCAACAGGTTTGGGCTAGCGGCAGTCATGGAGCGGCTATAGATTTTATTAGATCGCTCGATGTTCCAGCTTACATGAATGGTGCCAGTCGGGGGATGCTGCCAGAAGGTGATCCTCATCATTTTGATCGAACACGATCAGATGCATTCAAGGATGCCGATGTGATATTGATAGTTGGCACACCTTTCGATTTTAGAATGGGCTATGGCAAAAGAATTTCTGATGCGGCTACTCTGGTTCAAATTGATCAAAGTTACGCCACTGTTGGTAAAAACCGTGATATTAGTCTTGGCATCGCAGGGGATCCGGGGGCTATTTTAAAAGCTGTTGAACAAGCAGCCTCCGGCCGTATCTCTCAAGGTTTGAAGAAAAAACGTCAGGAATGGATGTCCAAGCTTCGAGGGATTGAGGAAACCAAGCTCGAAAAATTGATGCCAATCTTTAAAAGTGAGCAAAATCCAATTCATCCATACCGCCTTGCATATGAAATTAATGAATTTTTGGGAGAGGATACGATTTATATCGGAGATGGTGGTGATATCGTAACAATATCGGCCCAAGCTGTAAGGCCAAGAGGCCCGGGTCAATGGATGGATCCTGGAGCACTCGGGTCGTTAGGTGTTGGAACTGGTTTCTCCATGGCGGCGAAGTTGGCGCATCCAAATAAGGAGGTAGTATGCCTTTATGGTGATGGGTCCTTTGGCATGACGGCTTTTGATATGGAGACAGCACAGCGATTTGGAGCTCCTTATATCGCCATAGTGGGAAACAATTCTGCTATGAACCAAATAAGGTATGGTCAAATCTCGAAATATGGTGCTCAGCGGGGTGGTGTTGGTAATAAACTTGGGGATGTTGATTTCTCGCTTTTTGGTAAAATGATAGGTGGTTATGGAGAAGAAGTTCGCGAAGCTTCACAAATCCAACCAGCACTTCTGCGTGCCAGGGAGGCTATAGCCAAAACTGGTAAATGCGCGGTGGTGAATGTTTGGGTGGATCCAAATGAGTACGCTCCGGGCACCAAGGCTCAGACGATGTATAAATAAATGTGTTGAGGAGCCATTAGATGGAAGCGCTTAAAGGTATAAAAGTACTTGACTTTACACATGTTCAGTCGGGTCCAACGTGTACTCAATTGCTAGCTTGGTTTGGTGCAGATGTCATAAAGGTTGAACGACCCGGGTCGGGGGATCCCACACGAGCACAACTGGTTGACGTTCCAGAGGCAGACAGCCTCTATTTCACTATGCTGAATCACAACAAACGGTCCCTGACACTCAATACAAAAAATGAAATAGGTAAACAGGTTCTAGAAAGGCTTGTCGGAAAGTGTGATGTTCTGGTAGAAAATTTTGCACCGGGAGCAATGGAACGCATGGGCTTCGGTTGGGAGCAAATTCAAAAGATTAACCCGCGAATGATCATGGCTTCGGTAAAAGGTTTTGGCCCTGGTCCATATGAGGACTGTAAGGTGTACGAAAACGTGGCCCAATGTGCAGGAGGGGCAGCGTCAACTACTGGTTTTATTGATGGCCCCCCAACAGTGACAGGTGCACAAATTGGCGATAGCGGTACAGGCTTGCATTTAGCGCTCGGGATTGTCACAGCGCTATTTCATCGTCAAAATACAGGCAAAGGACAACGAGTATTGGCTGCGATGCAAGATAGTGTGATCAATCTTTGTCGTGTCAAACTGCGCGATCAGCAAAGACTAACAGCAGGTCCACTGGAGGAGTACTCGCAACATGGTGAGGGTATAGAATTCGGAGATACTACTCCTCGGGCAGGCAACGACTCGGGCGGTGGGCAACCCGGGCGTATTTTAAAATGTAAAGGATGGGAGAAGGACCCTAACGCCTATACATATTTTATAACACAAGCAGCCGCATGGCCAAATATTTGTGCCGCAATAGGCAAGACTGGCTGGATCGAAGATCCGGAATACGCGACGCCAAAAGCTCGCCTCACCAAATTAAATGAAGTTTTTGGTGCTATTGAAGATTGGACAATGACTAAAACTAAATATGAAGTGATGCAGATTTGCAATCCGTTAGATATTCCCGTTGGGCCGATTTTGTCAATGAAAGAGATATCGGAAGAAAAAAGTTTAAGAAAAACGGGGACAATAGTTAAGGTTGAGCATCCCGAACGTGGTCCGTATCTGACGGTGGGCTGTCCTGTGAAATTGTCAGCGTCACCAGCAGAAGTTAAAAGATCGCCATTGCTGGGGGAACACAATGAAGAAATTCTTAAAAACGTACTCGGCTACGAAGGTACAGAGTTACAATCCATAATAGATAGTGGCGCTATCGGCTAAAAAAGTTAATGATGTGAATAGACTAGTAAGGGAAGGTTATCCGATATGGTTAAATCAGATATAGAAATAGCTCGTGCTGCTACCATGAAGCCAATCCTAGAGGTTGGGGCTGGACTTGGAATCCCACCGGAGTCACTCGACCCGTACGGTCATTATAAAGCAAAAGTATCTATGGACTATGTGGATAGTCTTTCAGCAGAAGAGGATGGCAAACTTATTCTAGTGACTGGTATAAACCCCACGCCGGCTGGCGAAGGTAAAACGACAACATCTGTGGGGCTTGGAGACGCACTCAATAAAATAGGCAAGAAAGCAATTATGTGCCTTCGGGAGCCAAGCCTTGGACCTTGCTTTGGTGTAAAAGGCGGCGCTGCTGGCGGAGGATTTGCTCAAGTTGTGCCAATGGAAGATATAAATCTTCATTTTACAGGAGATTTCCATGCGATCGGTGCGGCAAATAATTTACTGGCAGCCATGATTGATAATCACATTTATTGGGGCAACGCGTTAGAACTAGATGAACGACGTATAGCTTGGCGTCGTGCACTTGATATGAATGACCGAGCTCTGAGATCTATAGTTGGTTCCTTGGGGGGCGTTGCAAATGGGTTTCCCAGATCAGATGGTTTTGACATTGTGGTTGCTTCTGAAATCATGGCTATATTCTGCCTCGCTACTAGTTTGGAAGATATGCAAAGAAGGTTGGGAAATATTATAGTTGGCTATACCAGGGCCAGAAAACCAGTTTATGCTCGAGAATTAGAGGCAGATGGCGCTATGACGGTCTTGTTAAAAGATGCTTTAGCGCCAAATCTTGTGCAAACCCTAGAAAATAACCCGGCATTTATTCATGGTGGTCCGTTTGCGAATATAGCGCATGGTTGTAACTCTGTTATGGCGACGCAAATTGGTTTGAAACTGGCAGACTATGTTGTAACGGAAGCTGGTTTTGGCGCTGATTTAGGTGCGGAGAAATTTTTTGATATTAAGTGCCGAAAAGCTGGTTTAAAACCAGCCGCCGCAGTTGTTGTTGGTACCGTGCGAGCTTTAAAAATGCATGGCGGTGTCGCTCGAGAGGATTTGGGAGAAGAAAATATAGAAGCTGTGCGTCGAGGCGTTTCTAATATTGAAAGGCATGTTCTAAATACCCAGCAGTTTGGGGTTCCCGTTATCGTTGCCCTGAATAGATTTATCACTGATACTGATGCTGAGGTTGAAGCAGTCAAACAAGCTTTGGCATCGCATGGGGTTGAGGCCGTCACGTGCACACATTGGTCTGACGGTGGCGCAGGTGCTGAAGATTTAGCTCATAAAGTCGTAGAATTAGCAGATAGTGGTGTAGCGAACTTTAAACCATTGTACCCCGATGAATTATCTCTTCTGGAAAAAATAGAAACGATCGCAAGCAAAATTTATCATGCGAGTACTGTTTCAGTATCACCTCAGGTCAAAACCCAATTGGCAGATTGGGAAAAAATGGGATTAGGACATTTGCCGATTTGTATAGCAAAAACGCAATACAGTTTCTCAACAGACCCAAATGCAAAAGGGGCTCCATCGGGACATGAGTTGCCTATTCGTGAAGTTCGTTTGTCCAATGGTGCCGAGTTTGTAATTGCGATCGCTGGTGAAATAATGACGATGCCTGGTCTCCCCAGGGTTCCTGCGGCTACTAAAATAACACTTAACGACGCCGGAGATATTGAAGGGTTATTTTGAGTTGAATATTTATCTTAATAATCAAACACGAAATAATCTGTTAGCCCGTGAAAATTGAACGTCCTGTTGCACTAAGTTTATCCTTTCAAGGTCTTTGTTGTTCAATTGATCGCAACAGTCTGACCAATGGTCTCGTAGCAGCTATTTTTGCCGTCACTGGTCCAGTAGCCATAATTTTGTCCGTTGCAAGCTCAGCTGGCCTCGAAAAAACTATAATTAATACGTGGGTCTTTGCTGCGTTTGGTATCGGTGGTCTATTAACTCTGGTATTGAGTTATCTTTATCGTCAACCTTTAGCAATGGCTTGGACCATGCCGGGTGCAGCGCTTCTTGTATCGTCGTTGGACCACTTGACCTTTTCAGAAGCGGTTGGCGCCTTTCTCGTAAGTGGCCTTTTAATGGTGCTATTGGGGGTTAGCGGCTTAGCTCGTTGGCTGATGAATAAATTTCCGGGTAACATTGTCATGGCCATGGTTGCAGGAGTATTTCTCCCATTCGGTTTAAACTTCATCAGCGGTTTTGAAAATACACCCCTGATCAGCGGGGCTGCCATATTAGGCTATGTTGTAGCCTCAGTTTTTTCGCGGATAGGCCGCTATGCTCCGCCAATGTTGAGTGCGCTTATCGCAGGTATTATTGTGGCTGTATTAGTTGGTAAAGGACCAGTTCTTCCGGAACAGATGTCTTGGATTGCAACACCAACCATTATAACGCCAACCTTTTCGATAGACGCGATGATTGAATTAGTCATCCCACTCGTCATTTCCGTTATTGCGGTGCAAAATATACAGGGAGTGTCGATCCTGAAGACTGTTGGATACGAGGCGCCTATCGATGTTCTGACTATCGTTTGTGGATATGGGTCTCTTGTAATGGGGATATTGGGTTGTGTGCCAACCTGTGTCACTGGACCAGCTAACGCAATTCTCGTGTCGAGTGGGAAAAAAGGAACCCATTATTTGGGTGCGATTCTTTTTGGTTTTCTTTTTGCGTTGGTCGGATTGTTTTCTCCATTATTGATAGAAACAGCGACAAGTCTGCCGCTCGATTTCATACTTGTTTTGGGGGGGCTCGCAATGTTGCCTGTTCTAACTTCGGCTTTTTGCGCCGCGTTTAGTTTTCAAAGGTCATCGAAATTGAGTGACTTTGCAGTAGTTGTAACTTTTTTAGTAACTGTGAGTGATATTTCAATATTTAATATCGCGGCGCCTTTCTGGGGTTTGGTCTTCGGCTATATGATCTATTTGTCTTCAAATTTCTTAACTGTTAAATAAGTGATGCCCGCGATTGAAAAAAAACGAAATAAATGCGAAAATTTTGAGCTATGATAAAAAGTACGTTTAGGAAAGCTATTTGGTTATTCATCTAAGAATATTTCCAAAGCTTTTAGTTAGTCAGATACGGAAATAAAAAAATAATTGGAGCGGTTAATGGCTGTGGGAGTTCAAGGGGATAAAAATACCAGTGTTACTGGCATAGACTTTGATGTGATAATCGTAGGGGCTGGTTTTGCTGGTATGTATATGCTTCATCGAATGCGGAGAATGGGACTAAAGGCCATCGTATTTGAGGCCGGGTCCGGTGTAGGGGGAACATGGTTTTGGAACCGTTATCCCGGAGCGCGGTGCGATGTTGAAAGTGTCCAATATTCTTATCAGTTTGACAAAGAACTGGAGCAGGAATGGACATGGTCAGAAAAATATTCACCACAACCTGAAATTTTGAAATACGCTAACCATGTTGCAGATCGCTTTAAGCTTCGAGAACATATCTGCTTTAACACCCGAATAAAATCATCAATTTATGATGAGGATAAAACTCAATGGGAAATAATAACGGATCAGGGCGATATTTATAGATCAAGTTTTTGTGTTTTCGCCACAGGTTGTTTGTCCTCCTTTAATTTGCCAAGATTTGAGGGGATGGACGATTTTTCCGGGGCGAGTTACCACACAGGGCAGTGGCCTCATCAAGGAGTTGATTTCAGCGATTTGCGTGTTGGCGTAATTGGCACCGGGTCTTCAGCTATTCAATCTATCCCTGAGATAGCAAAGCAGGCGAAGCATCTAACAGTCTTCCAACGGACAGCAAATTACACTATTCCTGCTAGAAATGCTAAATTAGAAGAAGACTACGTCCGTGCAGTTAAGGACGATTATGCTGGTTTGAGGGAGCGAGCAAGACAAAAACCGGCTGGTTATGATATCCCCTTGAACCCCCAATCGGTTTTAGAAGTAACCAAAGAAGAATTCACATCAGAATTTCAAGCGAGATGGGAAAAAGGTGGAACTCAATTTTTGGGAGCATATGGTGATCTGCTACTTAAACCGGAGGCGAATGAGAAGGCAGCCGAATTTGTTAAGGGAATGATAAGAAACACTGTAGATGATCCTGTGGTTGCGGAACTTCTCTGCCCTACCAACATAATAGGTTGTAAGCGTCTTTGTGTGGATACTGATTACTATAAAACTTACAATCGTCCCAATGTGAGATTGGTGGATGTATCACAAATACCTATAGATAGGATCACATCTGCAGGCGTTGCTCATAATGGCATTGAGTTCGAATTTGATGCGATTGTTTTTGCAACCGGTTTTGATGCTATGACAGGTGCATTATTTAATATAGATATTCGCGGTAGAGACGGGCGTTCCCTGCAAGAAAAATGGAATGGCGGACCTCAGACATATCTGGGCCTTACGACTAATGGGTTTCCAAATATGTTTACAATAACTGGTCCTGGAAGTCCCTCTGTTTTGACCAATATGCTGCCGTCGATTGAGCAGCATGTAAATTTTATTTCTGATTGTATATCGTATATGCGGGAGCATGGACACTCCAGGATTGAGCCAGAATTAAACGCTGAGCTAGAGTGGGGAACGCATGTTAATGAAGTAGCTGACTTATCTCTACGTTCGACATGTGCATCTTGGTATGTGGGCGCTAACGTTCCCGGAAAACCGAGAGTTTTTACTCCGTATATAGGCGGCTTTCCGCGCTATGTGGAGCGTTGTGAGGCTGTCGTTTCCAATGGTTATGAAGGGTTTTCGTTAGCATAGAAAAAGAAATGCAACATAACATATTGCTTTGTGGATTCGGCGCTTTTGGACAGCAACATGCAACCGCTTGGCGTAGCGTGTCTCCAAAGTCGAGGTTATTACTGGCAGATAAGCACCCTTTAGCAAGGGATTTGGCTTTGAGAACTGGATTTAAAAAAGAGGATATTTGCGAGGATTATAGGGATCTTATCTCTAAGGCAGATATCGTAGATGTCGTTACGGCGTCTGATAGTCATTACCCAATAGCACTAGAAGCTTTGCGGGCAAAAATTCCAACTATAATTGAAAAGCCAGCTGTAAAGACATTAGAGGAAGCAAAAACGTTAGATGAGCTTTCGCAAAATAATGGCCTGCCTGTCCAAACCCAATTTCTCTTAAGAGCGCACCCTTTGGTGATTGAGGCAAAAAAGATTTTGAAAAATAGTGAAATTGGTCGATTACTCGCAATGGATGGGATTTTTACAGGCTGGAAACGGATGCGATCAGACTCAAGTATTTTAGAGAATGATGGCGTGCATATGCTCGATCTAATGAGGTTTTTCTCCGAGATGAAACCCATTGATTTTGAGATTATAGGCGACAAATTGCTTGGGGGAAGCGTTCCTGAAACGATTCATCTTCGTCTTGATTATCCAAAAAAGGTGAAAGGATATTTAAGACTTGGAATTATGTTTGGCGGAAAGCAATCAGATCCTTATCTTGCGGGTTCACTTACAAAAAAACAGTTTACACTGATAGGTGATAAAGGTTCTATCGAACTCGATTTTAACGAAAACACTATGGAAGTTACAGGTGTTGAATATAAAGAGACTAAAGGAGGCTTTACACCATTTGTTAACAGTGTGAGAGCTACGAAGTGTCCAAATATTACGCCTTTAACTCTGCTCGAACAGTGTTTCAAACATTTTTTAAGGGCTATTGAACATAGGGACCCGGTCATGTGTGACCTAAAAGAAGGGGCTGTTGAGATTACCGAGCTATTAGAGGTAGCGCGTGAGCGTCTTGCGAACTAAATCATTATAAAATACTATCCAATACTGTACTAAAATGAAATATAAACAGAGATAATCCAATAAGCTTCTTTAATTGGGATTTTGGGGGGTATCGTGAAATTTGGTGTTATGATGTTCACGACTGATTATTCAATGGCTGCGCATGAGTTGGCTCTTGCTGTTGAGGAACGAGGATTTGAGTCATTGTGGTTTCCCGAGCACTCACATATCCCTTTGCCTAGGGTTTCCCCATGGCCAGGTGGGGGTGACCTTCCAAAAATGTATTATGACGTCATGGACCCGTTCGTGTCGCTTGGTGCAGCGGCGGCAATCACAAAACGTATAAAACTAGCGACGGGTATCTGCCTTGTGGTCCAACGTGACCCTATCCAGCTTGCTAAAGAAGTTGCCACCCTTGACCAATTATCAAATGGCAGATTTCTGTTTGGTATCGGTGGTGGGTGGAATGCAGAAGAGATGGCAGATCATGGAACGACAGATTTCAAAGGACGTTTTAAGTTAATGGATCAACGTGTTGAGGCGTTACGAACTATTTGGACTCAAAACAAACCTGAATTTCATGGAGAGCTTGTTGATTTTGGACCCATGATGACTTGGCCCAAGCCCGTTCAGAAACCACATCCGCCTATCATCGTTGGTGGCGGTTTCCCATATGGCGCCAGACGAGCAATTGCTTACGGTGACGGGTGGATGCCTATTGGCGACCGTGTTGACGTTGTTGAATTACTCCCTCGTTTCCGGCAAATGGCTGCTGAAGCAGGCAGAGAGCCAGATGAATTACCAGTTACATCATTTGGTCTACAACCAGAAGATGATATTGTATCCAAAACGTCGGATGCTGGGATTGATAGAGTGGTTTTTGGCTTGCCCCCCGAAAAAGCCGACACCATACTTCCAATGCTTGATAAGTTTTCTGTTATGGCGGAAAAATATTCATAATAGTTATATTGAATTGGGCTGGGGCTTTTAAACCCTGTCCATGAAGAAATTAAGGATTGTAGCAATCGATACGGTATTGGTTGGGGACCCAATCAATCATGCTGGTGATTGTAAGTTGTAAAAAGCTTCATCAACATATGAACATCATCAATTGATGGGAGGTGTGGATGGATTATGATTACATAATAGTGGGTGCTGGCTCTGCAGGGTGTGTTGTTGCTAATAGATTGTCGGAGGATCCGCATAATCGCGTATTGTTAATCGAGGCAGGCCCCGTAGATCGAAACGTTTGGATTCATATCCCACTAGGTTATGGGAAAAACGTCAATAACCCAAGTGTAAATTGGTGCTATGAAGGCGAACCGGAACCGTATTGCCATGGTAAAAAATATTTTTTGCCTCGTGGGCGCGTCCTTGGAGGGTCAAGCTCAATCAATGGTATGGTTTACGTACGAGGACAGGTCGATGATTTTAATCATTGGGCACAACTGGGGAATCAAGGGTGGTCTTTTGAGGATGTATTGCCATATTTTAAGAAATCGGAAGATAATTCCAGAGGAGAAAGCGAACTAAAGGGTGTGGGGGGACCTCTTGCAGTATCTGACGTTTCAGAGCCAAATGCCTTGTGTGATGCACTGATTGAAGCTGGTTCAGCGATAGGGATTCCCAGAAATAACGATATCAACGGACTTGATCAGGAGGGGATTGGCTACCATCAAGCAACGATTCGAAATGGGCGGCGTTGCAGTGCAGCCCTTGCCTTTTTAGGTCCAATAAAGAAAAGAAATAATTTGGACATACAGACAGGCGCATTGGCTCAGAAAATATTATTCAATGGAAAAGAGGCTATTGGCCTTAAGTATACAAAGAATGGTGTTTCACAGATGGTAAATGTGCGGCGCGAAATTATTTTGTCAGGAGGCGCTTTTAATTCGCCTCAATTATTGGAATTATCAGGCGTGGGGCAGCCAAAGCTTCTAAAAAATGTAGGGATACCTATTGTACATGAATTGAATGGTGTCGGTCATGAATTACAGGATCACCAAATTGTGCGAATGAAATGGCGTATTTCACAATCTGTGACCTTCAATGAACAGGTTCACGGATTGCGCGCTTTATATTCGGGGCTAAGGTATCTATTCAACAGGTCTGGTGTTTTAAGTATGCCAACGTTGCCAATTAGTGCTTTTACCAAGACGCGAAATGAGCTCGCAACGCCAGACTTACAAATACAAGTTTTCCCTGGCACCTATGAAAATCTGGAGGCGAGAAAATTAGATGTTGATCCAGGTGTTACATTGGGTGCAACTTTACTCCGTCCAGAAAGTCGGGGTTGGGTCCATATAAAATCAAATGATCCAAATGAGGCTCCAGCCATTTTCCATAATTTATTAGAAACCGAATCAGATCGTAGTTCTGCTGTTTCGGCAATGAAAATATGCCGTAATCTGATGGAGGCGGCCCCAATGCAGAAATTTTACAAGGAAGAATTAACGCCCGGCAAAGATATCGATGGAGACCAAAGTCTTCTAGAGGCCGCACGGGATCTGATTCAATCGAATTGGCATCCCACAAGTACTTGCCGAATGGGGAAGGATAAAAATGCGGTGGTTGATCAGCGGCTGCGTGTTCATGGATTGGGAAAATTGAGAGTTGCTGATGCTTCGATAATGCCTACGACAGTGTCAGGAAATACAAACGCGGCGACTATAATGATAGGGGAAAAAGCATCTGATATGATTTTGACTGATGCTCGCTGATAAAAATTCTGCTAGTTTTTATCAGCATAGACTTTAAATAACAGCGTCAATTAATTATTGTAAATAATTTTTGCCGTGACTTTTTTGAATGAAATTTCAATGATAAATGTATTCAATGATTATATTTTAGGCCCGCTCCCCGAGACCCCATCATTGACTGCAAGCGTGGTTGGGCAGGACCAAGAAGGGGCAAAAATCACCACGTCCGTTGTTATAGAACGTCCGCTGACAATTTTTTTGAATAGCCAAGAGATCGTTACAGTTATGACGGTTGGTGATTACCCAGATATGCTTGCTGTTGGTTTCTTGTTAAATCAAAATATGTTGCGTGTTGATGATGAGATAATTTCGATTGATTTTGACGGTGACCTCGACGTTGTCATTGTTAGAACAAAAAGGGAGACTGATTTTGAGCAGCAATTGAAGAAAAAAACTTTGACGTCTGGATGTGCGCAAGGGACCGTCTTCGGTGATTTAATGGAAAAGTTTGAAAAAATATCTATCGGCTCATCAGCTATTTTGAAAACAACATGGCTATATGCTTTGTCCCAGAAAATTAATTCTACCCCAAGTTTGTATTTGAAAGTAGGTGCTATCCACGGCTGTGTATTATGCAAAGAAGATCAGCCGTTGATTTATATGGAGGATGTTGGCCGTCATAATGCCATTGATAAAATAGCAGGCTACATGTTCTTAAATAAAATAAGTGCCAAGGATAAGGTTTTCTATACTACAGGTCGTTTAACCAGTGAAATGGTTATCAAAACTGTTCAGATGGGCATACCAATTTTAATATCGAGATCCGGCTTTACAGCTTGGGGTGTTGAATTGGCTAAAGAGGCGGGGTTGACATTGATAGGCAGGGCAAAGGGCCGTCGGTTCACCGCGTTGAGTGGACTACACCGAATTATATATGATGCTGATTTGAAGAAAATTGATGACGAACCGGAAAATATTAAACGCAAATCTGCTAATGAAGCGAATGGGCGATAGCATGGCTTGCGAAAATATTGTGGGAGTTTTACTGGCAGGAGGGAAATCGCGCAGAATGGGTGGAGGGGACAAGTGTCTCCTGCAGCTGGGGGGGAAAACAATTCTACAACATGCGATTGATAGAGCCACACCACAAGTCGGTAATCTAATTTTGAACATTAATGGAGATCCAGATCGCTTTAGCCACTATAATCTCAATATTGTTTCCGATGATATAGGAAACTTTGCAGGACCCTTGGCGGGTGTGTTGACAGGGATGCATTGGGTAAAGAAGAACCATCCAGAATGTAAGTGGATAGTTACCTTTCCAACAGACACCCCGTTTTTCCCAATGGATCTTGCCTCTAAACTTTACGATGCAGTTTCAGATAATAAAGCAGAACTAGCTTGTGCGGCGTCTGGAGGCCGTCATCATCCTGTTTTTGGTATTTGGCCTGTTAATCTTTTTGTAGCTTTAAAGGTTGCTATGGAAGACGATGGAGTTAGAAAAATAGATGACTGGACCAGTGATTATAACTTGGAGGTAGTTAAATTCGAATTTACGAAGATCGACCCGTTTTTTAACATTAATAGACCAGAAGAACTTCAATATGCTGAAACCCTGGTTTGCTAAGATCGTTAATTAAACAGATGAAGCCGCTTCGATGCTCGCTTTTGCTGCCATTTGGATAATAGCATCAGAATCAATTCCATAAGTATGATATAGGTCGGGTAAATTACCTGATTGACCAAACTCGGTTAGACCAAGAGAGTATACTTTTCGTCTTGATGCTGCCCCAATCCATGACAAGCTGGCTGGGTGTCCGTCCTGCACAGTAATAATCGCTGCGTTCTTTTCAAGTTTAGACAAAAGGCTTACAATATGCGAGGGGGGGGCATTGGTTGAATTGGTTAATGACTTTTGCCATTCGTGATAAAGTCGATCTGATGAAGTTATCGATAATAACCCAAGCCCTGGAATATCTTCTTTTAATGCGTTGAAAGCATCCAATACCTCCGGAACAACTGGCCCGGTGTAGATTATAGCAAGAGGAGTGTTATTTTTGGGTTCAATTGCCCAATAAGCGCCTTTCAAGATACCCTTCTCTAATTCTGTTGTCATTACTCTGTCTGGTTGGTTAATCATCCTTGTTGAGAGTCTCAGATAAACAGAACCTCCATCATCCGCCTGCATATATTCAAATCCCCATTTCATTATTGTAGCTAATTCGTCTGCATAGGCGGGTTCAAACGATATGAGACCCTGTTGTCCCATCCCTATCAGCGGAGTGGAGACTGATTGATGGGCGCCTCCCTCCGGTGCAAGTGTGATCCCGGCTGGTGTCGCCACCAACATAAATCGAGCGTCCTGGTAACATGCATAATTCAAAGCATCTAAACCTCTCGCTATAAAAGGATCATAGAGTGTTCCCACTGGCAGTAGACGTGTCCCAAAAATAGGCCCCGAAAGCCCCAGAGCGGCTAGCATTGTGAAAAGATTACTTTCGGCTATTCCCAATTCCATATGCTGTCCACCCCCATGTCTCAACCATTTTTGGGCGGAGGCTACTTTTTCATCCCTAAACACATCATTTCGTACATCTAGACTGAATACACCACGTTGATTTACCCATGGACCTAGATTAGTCGAAACAGATACATCTGGAGATGTGGTTATAATTCTGCTGGCAAGTGCTGAATTACCACGACTTAAGTCATGGAGAATATTTCCAAAGCTAGCTTGTGTGGAAATTTTGTCCCTATATTTAGGAACCAACGAATTAGGAATAGGTACCTTTGGTGCATCAAAAATTCGAGTTTTCAATTGATTGAAGGGGCTGTCGAGGCACCATCTTTCGGCTTCGTTTGCATCAATTTCCAGGTGTTCATAAGGAGACCATTCGCCGTCATAGGGGATACCCAATGCTTCTCTAAAAATATCCATCTGTTCTGCTGTCATCAGCCCAGCATGATTGTCTCTATGGCCCGCCAAAGGCGTTCCATATCCTTTTATAGTGTAGGCTATAAAGCATTGCGGCGTATCATCTTTAACACCGTTAAAAGCCTCTAAGACTGACTCCATATCGTGACCGGCCAAATTTGTCATAAGCAGATGAAGTTCATCATCATCATGGTCTTCCAGTATCGATTTAAGTCCGCGAACTCCCCTTAAATCTTTTTTCAATGGGGCGCGCCAAACACTTTTTTCTCCTGATTGTCCTTTAAATGTCAGTGCACTGTATAAATCGTTCGGGCAATCGTCGATCCATCGCCTCAGGGCATCGCCGCCGGGCTGCGAGAAAACGCGTTCCAATTTCTTACCATATTTTAGTAGCACTACGTTCCAACCAACATTACTAAAAAATTCTTGGATTTTTTTAAATAATCCGTCAGAAACTACTCCGTCTAAACTTTGCCTATTATAATCTATAATCCACCATAAATTTCTTACGTCGTATTTCCAGCCTTCCAACAGCGCTTCATATACGTTTCCTTCATCTAGTTCGGCATCACCCATAACAGCTATCATGCGCCCGGTTTGGTTATTTTCATGGCTCGACGATTGGACGAGCTTATTGAGTCTTGTGTAATCTTGAACCATCGATGCAAAGAGTGTCATTGCCACACCGAGTCCCACTGAACCAGTAGAGAAATCAACTTCATCTTTATCTTTTACTCTAGAAGGATAAGATTGAGCTCCGCCGAGAGCTCGAAAATTTTCCAAAGCATCCGCGGATTGGCGCCCCATCAAGTATTGAATAGCATGAAAAACAGGACTGGCATGGGGTTTGACAGCTACTCGATCTTGTGGATTTAAGATGTCAAAATACAGTGCCGTCATAATTGTAGCTATTGAAGCTGATGATGCTTGATGCCCGCCTACCTTCAACCCGTCTACATTCTCGCGAATGTGATTGGCGTTATGAATAGTCCACATAGATAGCCAAAGAACTTTCTGCTCTAAAGCTTTCATAGCTCTTAAAACCTGCTTTGGGTCTCTGGACATAATGTCCCCCTCCGCCTCTATTTTTTAGGACTAGATTAGGGTAATATGACAGCTGTGAAATATACTGTCGATATCCGATATTTTTTTAAAATAAATAAACAAATAAAAGATATTTTATCGGAAATTATACGGATATCGCAATTCAAGGTAAAGCCATTGTTACAGTGACCTAGATGATGTTAGGTCTAGTCGTTCTAGACTAATTCTGATTCGATTAATGGATTCGGCCCAGATTTTTGTTGTTTCTCCCACATTTCCCAATAAATGCCTTTTTCTTTTAAAAGCTGCAAATGTTTCCCACTTTCAGCTATTGTACCGTTGGCGAGTACTATGATCTCATCTGCTTCTATAATTGTTGAGAGCCTATGTGCTATTATAAGTGTTGCATGATTTTTCGATATCTCGTTTAAACTTGCTTGAATTTTTTTCTCTGTGTGTGAATCTAATGCCGATGTCGCTTCATCAAAAAGGTAGATGTCCGGTTGTTTTAATATTGTCCTTGCTATCGCTATGCGCTGTTTTTCGCCCCCCGATAATTTTAGGCCGCGTTCGCCAACTGCTGTATTGTAGGCGCCCGGCAGCGTCATAATAAAATCATGTATGCTGGCTGAACGAGCCGCATTTTCAACCTCAGTGGGACTTGCCCCGGGTTTCCCATAAGCAATGTTATAATAAATGGAGTCATTGAATAAGACTGCGTCCTGGGGGACTATACCTATTATATCACGGAGGTTTTTTTGAGTGATGTCGCGTATATCCCGTCCGTCTATCTCAATTTTGCCTGAGCTAACATCGTAAAATCTGAAGAGAAGTCGTGCGATTGTCGATTTTCCTGCCCCAGATGACCCAACAATGGCGACTGTCTTTCCTCTATCCACGCTAAAACTGATACCCTGTAGAATATTCCGCTCTCTTTTGTAGGAAAAATGAACGTCCTTAAAACGAAGGTTTGCTCCGGAAGTTTCAAATACGGTGGCGACAGTAGAATCGTGTATTTCCATCTTCTCGTCTAATAGACGGAACATAGCCTCCATATCGGTTAAAGATTGTCTAATCTCCCTGTAGACAAATCCCAAGAAATTTAATGGAATAAACAATTGCAATAAATAAGTATTAACCATTACAAAACCACCAACGGTCATATTCTTGGATTCAATATCCAAGCCCGCCATAGCCATTACTAAGGTCAGGCCTATCGATATAATAAACCCTTGCCCAATATTTACCAAAGATAGGGTTGTTTTACTTTTCACCGCTGCGTTTTCATAACGCCGAAGGGCCCGATCAAAACGCGCTGCTTCGTGTTCCTCATTACCAAAGTATTTTACCGTTTCATAATTCAATAGGCTATCTATTGCTCTTGTATTTGCTTTAGAATCCATATCATTCATACGACGACGAAATTTCATACGCCACTCTGTAACAGCGAATGTGAATACGATGTAAATTCCCACAGTTATAAAAACAACGAAGGCATACCAAAAATCAAAAACTACCCAAAGAATAGCGCAAACTAGAACTATCTCTGCCAGTGTCGGTAAAATATTAAACAACATAAAATTGAGGAGAAATTCAATTCCTTTGATCCCTCGCTCTATCGCTCTGGATAATCCACCCGTTTGCCGATCAAGGTGAAACCGCAGTGACAGAGAATGCAAGTGCCTAAATGTTTTCAATGCCACCTTTCGAATAGCGCGTTGACCCACTCGGGCAAAAAAGAATTCTCGTAATTCGGCAAACCCTTGTTGAGCGATCCTTGCTATTGCATATGCTACTAATACTCCAAAAAGAGCGGAAATTACAAAATTTTGATCCTGGGAAATCAAATCTACCGCGTCTTTGTAAAATACTGGAACCATTACCGTCGCTATCTTTGCTAATGCTAAACAGCCTAGCGCTGCGATAACCCTAGCCTTAATATTCCAATTTTTGGCTGGCCAGAGGTAGGGCATTAAAGTTTTAATGGTATTCCAATCATTATTAGTTAGCCCTGTTTTGGCAGAATTATAATTTGAGCTAGGAACCATATTCATTGCATCCAATGTCTGTCATATGACTGATAAGTTAGGGACTGTATAAAGATTACATAATT
>Ga0114933_10002077_pt1 | contig 21383 bp, 10 predicted proteins | sample 4SBtaG_FD_89691 | JGI IMG/M metagenome (GOLD analysis project Ga0114933, IMG submission 89691) | Deep subsurface microbial communities from Kolumbo volcano to uncover new lineages of life (NeLLi) - 4SBTROV12_W25 metaG | ecosystem: Environmental > Aquatic > Marine > Volcanic | place: Kolumbo... | reverse complement strand
GGTGGCGGCCACTAAACTGAAGCACCGGGTGATCACGATGAAGGAGAGCGAGCGCAAGCTCGTGATCCGCAATCTTGGCGGCGGCATCTCAGAGATTCGCGCCAAGAGCGCTGACAACCCAGTATCTCTGCTCGGTGAAGGACTCGACTGGGTGATCGTTGATGAAGCCTCGCGACTCAAGCCGTTGATCTGGCAGTCCCACCTCTCGCAGCGGCTGCTGGATAAGAAGGGGTGGGCCCTGTTGATCTCCACCCCTCAAGGCAAGGGCTACTTCTACGATCTCTTTCGACGCGGCCAGGGCAAGGACTCTGAGTACAAGTCGTGGAACTGTCCGAGCAGCGAGAACCCGTTCTTGGACGCAGAAGCCATCGAGGCTGAACGCGCGCGGGTGCCGGAGAAGACCTTCCGCCAGGAGTATGAGGCGGAATTCCTGGAAGGGGCGGGTTCGGTCTTCCGCAAGGTGCGGGAAGCGGCGACAGGGACCTGGCAAGATCCAGAGTCAGGTGGTCACTACTGTGCGGGGCTCGATCTGGCCAAGGTGGAGGACTACACGGTGCTGGTGATCATGAACCGTCGCCGTGAGGTCGTCTTTGTCGACAGATTCCACCGAATGGACTGGGCGCTGCAGGTTGGCAGGATCAAGGCCGCATGCGACCGCTATAACCGTGCCCGAGTTTTGACGGATGTGACGGGCGTGGGGGATCCCGTCTACGAGCACTTGATTAGGGCCGGTGTGTATTCAGATCCCTATCCGTTCACTGCCAAGTCCAAGGCCGCGCTGATCGACAACTTGGCTCTCGCTTTGGAGCAGGGTCGCATTGTCCTTCCGGGGGAGGATCTGTGGCCGGAGGGAATCGATGAGTTGGAGTCGTTCCAGTACAGCGTGACGGATGCGGGAAACGTCCGGACTGGCGCACCCAGTGGCGTTCACGATGACTGCGTCGTTGCCTTGGCTCTCGCGGCGTGGCAGCTGAAGCGCAATCCCGGAGGCCCGATGTGCTGGACTACGGGAACGCCGGCGCTTGGGCCGGGTCGCAGTTCACGCGCAAGGCTACGAGGGAGGGGGCCAGGGTGGACAAGTGGATTCCCTAGTAGCTCCGGATTCGGCAGTTGGCAGGGCAATGGTCGGTAGAGACACCAAGCTCGATTTGTCAAAGGGATTGCTGTGGTGCGGGCCCCGGCAATCCTGGTTGCCCGGGAAGTCCCGGTGCGCAGGCGAGTGCGGGCGCAAGGACTTCGCATTACTCAGGCCGCCACGAACCGCAGCAGAAGCAAAGACGCTTCCCGTTCGGTAGGGTCGGCAAGGGTCTCGATGATGAAGGCACAGAAATGACCAGCAACATAGACGAGCGGTACTCTCGAATCGCAGAGAACCTGGAAGACCGTCGGGTTGTCAGCAAGAAGAAGGCGAGGGTAATCGACACTCTTGAACTGGCCACTTGCATCCAGACCGTTGCGATCTCACCTGACGAGGATAATCGGGGAGCAGCCGTGCCCACACAAGGGCACCTTGAATGCGCGGTGTGTGGACTCTGGAAGGAGCACAGCTACTTCAAGGAGTCCCAGCAATGCCACCCCCCCGACACACGCATATGCCGATACTGCACGTGGCGAATCCGCACCGAGGTCGATCGTAGATATCGTGAGATACGAGGACTCGACCCTCCCTCGGTGCCGAGAGATCCTTCGTTTCGGGACCATTCAGCCGAAGTGTCAGCGTTCCTCAAAGCTCGAAGAGCCTCGCCAACGACACCCGTCTCCGTAGAGGCTGTAGGTGATCCAGATCATTCGGATGCCGACGGCTACTACAGCCCGTCCTTCGCAAATCTTGACTCGGGCTGGTACCTCGAGACGAGAGACGACAACTATGCAGTTGGCCGCGACGCCATGCTTGAGTGGTGGAACGTCGAGTGCGATGTTGTTGTCGAGTGGTTTCTGATCCGCTATGGGATGTTCATCAGCGCGTTCGATGAACTCATCAGGAAGCAGATCACGCTCCACCTCCATCCGAACGTCAAGTGGGCCCGATACTACGGTTATTTCATCATGACGCGCGTACTAACCACGCACCATCTCCGAGCGCTCCTGACGGAGGACCTCAACAAGCGAGCGCGAAAGAAGCATCGGTGCAAGATCTGTCGCGCTTCGCAGGGTTTCATCGACATCCATCCTGACCGAATCAAGTGGACCGATGGGATCGTCCTACCCCTATGCAACGATTGCTGGAATGTCCTCGAGCGATGCCTGTATCCGGCCGTTCCCCGGGGAGTCACACCTGGGGAATTCGCAGGCGACATCGACTCGGTGCTCGGCGAGAAGACCTGCCCTGTTTGCGACAAGCGACACTCATGGAGGAAGCACTCGTATACCTACACCGATGGGTTCTACAGCATTCCTAACAGGTACCGTGAGATTTGCTTCACCTGCCTAGATGAAGCGATCAACCAAAACACGGGCGACCGGTCCATTGGGCCCAACCGCGAAGCACTACTCAATATCTCGCAGCTGATCGGCGGCCTTCCAGACCGAGACATGGCCAAGGTCGTGTTCATGCAATCGAAGACTCTCGACATGGCGGCAAGCGTGGTCAGGATCATGAAGGAGATGTGGAGTTTCGACCGCCTAGCCTCCCGGCACAAGAAGTCGTGGTTTGCGATTCTAGTGAAGTCAGGGTGCCTACCCGAAGGGACCCGGAGGGAGCACTTCGGAACTAGGGTGCTCGCCATAGACGGTCACGAGTGCCTCAGCTTGGGCGAAATGCACATCGACAATCTACTCCACAGAAACAAGATCAAGCACCGCAAGGAAGTTCGTTACCCCGATTCGAGCTACGTCTGCGACTGGGTATTGGATGTGGATGGTAAGGAAATCTTCGTGGAGTATTTTGGGCTCGCTGGCCAGGGTGAGTACGACGAGAAGATGGACGCAAAACGCGCAATCGCATTGCGAGCCGGCCTAGAGTGGGTCGAGTTCCTTCCTGAGGATATGAAGGACCTTGAGGCGGCGTTCGCGGCGAAGATTCTATGGCTCACCTAGACAGAGCCAGGCTACGCACTCGATCCAACGCTCGCCCCGTATCGCGTCAGTCTCGACGGTCGACTAGAACTCGTGGAGGCCTGGCCACGGATTCCTACCAGTCGATACTGAAGCTGCCTCCGGGCATCCACTCGTTGGCTGAGTCCGGTCCAGTCTGTTGCCCCGGGGATCGGCCGTGAGTCCGCCCACAGCAGAACGCTGCGGGCTGCACAACCTCTTGGAGCACTCGGGCAGGTCGCAGAGAATGCGCACGACCTGGGCATCTCGATGTCGCTGGAACATGGCTGTGGCCACCAGGACCTTGAACGAGGCGACCGGCCGCCCCGCACGCAGGTCACTCGGACGGACCGTCAGGTCGCCAACACACTGTCGGTCGTAGAACATTGGCCTAGTCCCAGGGTTTGGGATGGCCATAGTGCCTCCCGGGATACCATTTAACGACCTGCCGGGTGCGCCAAATCCGCCACAAGGTCGGGCACTGAATACCCTGGACTGCCTGGGATTGCCTGCAAGGCAGCTCAGATGTCATCGAAGAAGCTGGGCTGGTCGGTCTCCTCGTGCGGGAGTTGGACCCGGGCGCCATGACGGACCGGCCGTATGAGCGTGTGCTGTTCGACCGCTTCTAGGACTTCTTCGGATTCGATCCGCCGGAGAAGCCAGCGTTCCCGCCACCAGGCCACAATCGCCGCCGTCGCCTCGGCACCCTCAAGCTTGCAGATGTACTTCGGCCGCTGCTCTAGCCCGAGGAGATAGGAGCGGAGGTTGGTGATGAGCGGGACCCCAAAGACCTCGCGTCTCCGATGGTGCTTGACGAGGTCTGCTGGGAAGCCGGCTGTGGTCAGCCCTTCCCGCAGCTTCCGCATGAGCGGGCTCGTCCCCTCCCCAAAGATGTAGTTCACGCGCTTGCCCGGTAGACCATGAGCCTCACGGTCCTTCTTGACCACCTCGTCGAGGGCCACGATGGTCTTGGCCCGGTAGTGCGACGTTCCGACTCCGATCGACGAGCCCAGGTGGGCGAACCTGAGTTCTGAGCCTGCTGGGCCGCCAAGGCGTTCGGCAGGGATCCGAACCCGGTTGTACTGAGCCGAGCGGCCATAGAGAGAGGTCGTCCCTAAGAAGACGAGTTCAGCGGGGCGCTGAATCGGGCGCCCCGCCATCTTGGAGGCGATATCGCTGACAGCATTCCCGTATCGGGCCCGGTAGGCATCTACGACTTCAGGGGTGGCCGTCAGCATGGAGATGAGCTTCCCCCCCAAGAGAGGGCCGTAGGGAGAGATGGCTCCGCAGACCGAGATGTCGGCCATGGCTATGCCTACCCGGTCTCCCTTCGCCTTGCGGACGATCTTCAGGATCGTTCTGCGTCCGCGTCGGTCCGCTGCCATGGCTTCGACCTCTCGCTTCTTCGGGCGCTGGCTGAGGAACTCATCCAGCGTGACGGTCGCCTCGAGCAGGTCCGCCAACGCAAGGGCTCGCTTACTGGCGAAGAGGTGGTCTCGGGTCATGTCCAGCAAACTCGGCGGCCTCTGTTTCGGCACGTGCTCCCTGCCCAGGAACTCGAAGAGATCGGCAGGGCCTGGCTCGTCCGGTTGCTCCCTATCGTCATCGTCTAGCCTTTCCTTGTACTCCGATCGGTTAGCAAATTCTTCGTGTCGCTTCCGTTGCTTCTTGCCGAATTCGCGGAGTCGTTCGATCACTGCAGGAGACGGCGACCGAAGTTCAGTTGTGGTGAGGAGATTCTCGCCGTCCGGGCCCTCCAGGAAGTCCTGAGTGTAGAGTTCGCCAAGGGCCTGCTTGACGATCCCTCGGAGCCACGAGCCCATTCGGGCCGTGGGTTTCTCTCGAAGGTCGCGGAGGAAAGTCTCGGGATGCCACCCAATCCACATGTCCCTTTCACGGATCTGGACGATTGGGCTGCTGAGTGCCCCAATGCCGATGACAGGGTGCATGTCAACTGCGTGGTCACGCACGAGAAACATCATCGTGCGGCCGGGGATGCTCGTGTACTGGTTCGCCCAGGTGTGGCGGAAGTACCGCCAGATATCCATCAGCCTGAGCCCGGTATGGGGACATACGTCCCGCTCGTCGAAGAAGACGAGGTGAGGATCGATGACCGAGGCGAGCAGATCGAGTCGCGCTTCAGCAGGGGCGGTGTTCACCTGGCGAAGCTCCTCGCTGAGTAGCCGCCCATCTCGGAAGAGGGAGAAGATCGAGACAAAGGTCTCGCCATGCAGCCGGCGGCGCTCCATGTCTGCCACGAACCTTCGAACTGCAGCGCCGGAGAGTTGTTCGTCGCGCTTGAGTTGCTCTTGTCTCCGAATGCGCTGCTTCTCAGCAAGAGGGTCGGATGAGCACTCCTCCGGCAAACCCAGCGTGATCTTGTCCTTGGAAACGCATAGCTCCCACCCCTGCATGGCCAGATCCGCGAGGACTCGTAGCCTCGCCTCTAACAGTACTCGCTCGCCTTCTGGCAGGCCCCTACAATCCGCGACCCCGGCATCAAGTAACTTGCCGACCGACCGAGTGGCAGCCTCAACGCCGACCTCCGCGACAGTCCTGCTCAGACTCTCTACAAATTCTCCCAAGACGTCCCAGGATTCGATTGAATCCGGAGATTTCGAGATCGTGAGTTGCTCGTCACTTGCCATGCAGGAGGGTCGCGAGCGTTTCGCTCAAGCCTGAGTGGAAGCCACTCAGTACTCGTTTCGCGTCACCTTTGGTTCGGGCGAATTCGCGGGACATCGACATCAAGAGCAGTTCGAGTTGGGCTTTCAGGTGGCTGTCACGGGGATCGTCGGACTGCTCAAGGGGGCGATAGATCCGCTTGTAGAAAAGGTGGTCAGGGTTGATGGTGAGGACAAGGCGCCCCTTCTCATGCGCGTGATCGAAGAACGGCTCAGGGCCCTTCTTCACTGGAGTTCGCGCCACGAGGACGCGGTACTCGGTTCCCTCCACGGGGACGGGTAGCTTGAGCGAAGGATCCTGTCGCCTGAGCCTCGCAAGCACCGTCCGATCGCGATGGGTGCTTCGTCCAGGTAGGGGGGCCAGATCGCTGTCTTTCGCAGCGATGGTCTTTTCGGCATCCGAGTAGTGGGCGGCTGCCTTCATCGCGAGGTGGGCCTTGCGGGCGCGGGAATTGAGAACTCGCGCGGCAGCTTCGATGTCGGGTACCAGGGCCTCGAGTAGGTGAGCCTGGGGGCGAACCTGCTGCTTCGTGTGTGTGATCCCGAAGGCCTCGTCGAGGACGGGGTCGAAGCGAATCTCGCAGCGCCACCAGTCGTCGTAGTTCTCTCGGCGTTTGCCGCCCATGAAGAACCAACCGTAATCGACCTCGCGGCTACCGCGAACCACCGAGACGCCAGCTCCTTTCGAGATTCCCCTCCGACGCTTCTCGTCATTCGGCAGGCCATGCCACTCGTGAACAGGTAGCTCTGAGAAGAGGACGGTGACCACCCCCGTCTCTTTGCAGGACGGATCCAGGCTTGCGCGAACTTCGTACTCGATCGGCTCTCCGAACACCCGCGCTCCGGTGACATGTGCGGCGGGGTTCAGATACAAGGGATCGATCGGCCGGATCGCCTGGCCGTTGATGGAGATGTTGACGCCGGTCCAGAGGAAGTACCGGAACCTGCGCCCAATAGCAGCTGCGAGCTTTCGCTCAAGGGTTGAGACCCTTCTCTGTTCGAGCCGGTCGCATCTCGTCCAAACCACGATAGTCCCGCTCTGCGCGTATTTCTCGTCGTCAAACGGATAGGCGCCGCGCTGCGGGGGGGGGACCTCGACCATGCTTCCATCGGCGATCTCGTCCACGTCGAGGTAGCAGGAGTACACGCGGTCTGCCCGCTCCCAGCTGAATACTGTGACGGCCCGAGCCTGACTCAGTGAACTGTTGGGGAGCCCCATGCCATACCGCCCGAGCCCTCCCCGGTCGTTGAAGCGAGAGCTACCCCCGAACCGCATCGCCTGGCGAAGACTGGATGGGTCCATACCCGAGCCGTTGTCACACACATACACTTCGAGAGGGTGCCTCAGATCCTCACCGGACTTCTGGATGAAGATCTCGATCTCGTCGGCCTCTGCCTGGAGGGCATTGTCGACGAGTTCGGCAATTGCGCTCGAGGTACCCTTGTAGCCAGAGTCTCGAGTCGCCTGGATGAACTTGTCGACGGCGACGATGGAGTGGCCGTTCTTGCGCTGGGAGCGCTCGCGTGAATTGATGGTTGTCGTCATAGCCCTCGCTTGGACTTCTCTCGGGGTTGTTCGGCAGGCAGAGGATGGCCCGCTTCGGGTTCGAGGCGCCGCCGGTCTAGGAAGGTCTCGAACTCCTCTGGTCGAACGCGTATCTGTCGCCCCAGGCGGTAGGCCGGTAGGTCCGAGCTACTCACCCACCGGCGCACGGTGCTTTCAGACACCCGGGCTGCTTCTGCGACTTCCTTGAGGGTCATCAGTTCAATGGCGTGCCTCCTCCTGACTAGTAGCGGTGATCCATGACCAGTTCTGACGCAGAGTACCGGGCTCTGGGCCACACATGAAGGCTCTGTCCGGAGAACCTGGAGCAATCAAAAGGTCTGGGGGCATGTTCGTGACAAGTGCGCCCAAGTCGACCTCCAGAATGCTGGCTGGAACTTGAAGTCGCGCCTACATCGGTCCCTCGCTTTGGGATGTCCGCGCTCGGTGGGCCGCGCCTCCGGCGATGGCGAGGGAGGGCTCACCTGGCATCCGCCGTGAGTGGTTCCCCTGGCAGAACGCTGAAGGTAGCACCGCCCCTCAGAACACACCCGCAATCACCTCGGCAGGCCCGTTCAAGAAGCTGCCCGCAGGGAGGGGCCTTACTCGGACTTCGATGGCCCCAGCTTCACGGTCGACAACGATCCGCTCGACACAGCGCCGCATCGTTCGCACCTGGACCTCCGGCGATGAGGCGTGGAGAGCCGCCCGGAGGTCATGGATGAATCCCCAGCATTCCTCGACCAAGGCCAGACGGTCGGTGCGTGAGAACTCCAACTCTTCGAGTCCACGCAGCTTTGTCTCCAGACCGCTGCGCTCCCCGTCCAAGGCCTGTAGGCGTTCTCCAACGAACAACTGGGTCCCGTCGGTCAAGGCATCGAGCAGGCGAGAGGCGGCAACACCGATCTCCTCAAGACGTTGCGTGGCGGCTCGCTTGGCCCCGGCGAGGTCGGCCGAGTCGGTACCGACGCAATCCAGTACGACCGCGGACAGTACTCGACGTCCCTCCTCCCCGTGATACCGCTCGTAGTACGCCAACACGGTCTCGGTGACCAGTTGCTCGAGTTTCTCCTGATTCACGGGCCCGAACCTGCAGGCGGCCCGCCCCTTCCGGATGTAGTTCCCGCAGCCGTAGTAGTAGGTGCGAACAGCGCTGCCGTCCTTCCGCGGCTTGCCCTTGGTGCGCCTGCATCCTTGGTAGCGCCCACCGCATCTTGCGCACTTCAGGAGGCCGGACAGAATGAACCTGGATCTTCTGCCGTTCCAGGCGCCTGGTCTGGGGCTTTCTCCTTGGCGCTGGACCTCCGATCCGCCCCGCTTGCCCCTCGCGCTCTGAGCGGCTTCGAACAGTCGGTGGCTGACGATCCCCGGGTGCGCTCCCGGGATCTTGATCCAGTCCTCTTCGGGGTTGGGGACCAGGCGAGGGCCGTAGGCCTCTCGCCGTTCCGACGCACGTCCATCGGCGATCTTATAAAACCTGGCGTCTGTGCGCCGGTTCCAGACAAGGTCCCCCACGTAGAGGGGGTTCGTGAGAATTGAACGGATAGTGGAGGCCGTCCAGACGCCGGAGTAGATACGTGCCCACTTCGGTCCCCTTGGAGAAGGGACTCCATCGACGTTGAGGGAGTTGGCGATCGCGCGCAGTCCCATGCCGTCCGCAGCGCTCATCGTGAAGATCCGGCGGACGGTCTCGACGCGCTCCGGAGCACTTGGAGCGAGACGGCTTCGGTCGCGCTTGGAGACCTGAAGGCGCTCGCCATGTGCTAGTGTGCGAACCGTTGCACCCGTCTCGTCGAGGAGGAGCTTGCTGCCATCGGGCTGGAACCGCAGGGCGAACAGAAACGAGCCCTCACGCTCGCCCGGGCTCTCGTAGCGAAGATCGTAACCGTAGGGTGGAACGCCGCCGTTCCAGTATCCCTCTTCGACTCGGGAGAGCAGGCCTCGGATCGTGACCTTCGAGAGGTCTTTCGATTCCTCTCTTGCCTGCCACTGCTTGACGGGTCGCAGCAAGTCATCGGTCGAGTCTCCGGAGAAGTTCTCGGTGACGTAGATCACCTCGACGCCGTGGACGCGGAGGATGTGGCGGTAGTAGCCCGCCTCGTCGTTGTCGAGCCGACCGAAGCGCTTGACGTCGTAGACGATCACGAACGAGAAGGGGCGGCGCTTCTGCTGGGCCTGGTCCACCATTTCCTGGAAGCCAGGGCGACGGTGAACGCTCGTGCCGCTGATGGCGTCGTCTACGAAGAAGTGCCGAACGTCGAAGCCGTGCTCGTCCGCGTAGAGTTCGATCGCCTTTTTTTGGTCGGGCAGGGACTGTTCCTGGCGGTCGGTTGAGCGGCGGAGGTAGCCGACGGCCGTCTTGGGGAGTCGCGGGTCTTGGAGCCTAGTGGGGGACGAGGACTGCATGGCGATTTCCCCTCCAGGGGGAGTGCCATGAAGGCTCAATAGCGGCTTGTCAGCCAGGCAATCCGGCGCATTCTGATGGGCAATTCGAGTCCCAAGCCCGACGTCGGGCCGAGAACATGATGGCTACTTGGGCCATTGGCCGTCACTCTTGCCATGTGGCGTTAGGCATGTGTTAGGGGGCGCAGCCCATGGGAGGAATCCTCTCAACCCAGATGGGGCAGTCAGCGCACGAGCAAAGTGACAACTAGGACGCCGTGGCGGACGGAGCCCTCTTCGGGATCAAGGCAGCGCGAAAACCTCCGATGCGCTCGTGAGCACGAACTCTGGCGTCGCGTCTCCGACTTCCGCGTCCATTCTGGAGACGCGCGCTCCTAGTACTCGTGCTTCTAGTCCCTCGGGGAAGAGGCGCGGGGTCGCGCCACGCAGTCGCGCTGGGTTTGCTTCACGCTGGCCTGGGAGACGGGCCTGGGTGGTCACCGTTCCTGGTGCTTCGCTCGCTGCGATGGTCACTTCGAGGTCGACGTATTCGCCGTCGACCGATCCCTTGGTCACCCAGTACTCCTCGCAAAGATGCCGAACATCGCATCTAGAGCATGCGGCAACCGCGGGGCGAGCAGGGGGTGGCAAGGCGCCTAGGGCGCTCCGGGCCGCCTCAACTCGGCCACGAATCTCCTCGGCGAACTCGGTGAGATCCCTCTCGGTGGGGACCGGAACCACACGGTCGCCGCCTGGGTAAGAAAGGGCTAGGGCCGTGACCAAACGACCCTCAGGGTTCCGCCTTCGGTCGCAACTCCAAAGCAGGGCATAGAATTTGAGCTGTTCTAAGTGCTGCTCCTTGGGGCGCCCTGACTTGAAGTCTCTGATCTCAACGTGGTCGGGACCGAGCGTGATGAGGTCAGCCACACCGATGAGCTTGAGACCAGGGGACCGGAGGGTCACCTCTTCACTGGCGCCTTCGCCTAGTTTACCCGAGCCACCGCCGCCGCCCTTCGCTCGCTGGGCCAGCCCGTGCACTTCAGAGAGCATGCGCTGTAGCGCCGCCCGTGTTTCTGGCATGAGTTCCTCTGCCTGACGCCGGATTCTTCCCATCCTCTGAATCGCTCGGGGGTTCTCCGAGGCGCGGCCGAGTTCGGCCTCCAAGGCATCTGCTAGGACGACAGAGAGTCCGCCGTGGCGCGTCAGGACCTCGACCGCTCCTGGAGCGAGGGCACTCGGAATCCCTGCCTCAGCCAGGGAGGAGATGAGCGTCTCGAGCGCCGCGTGGACAGCGAGCCCAGTGAGTTGCCGCACATTGAGCAGACGGGGGTATCCGCGCGAGCCCCACAACTCCGGGTACTCAGCGTTCTGGAGCGCCCATCGACGCGGGCACTCTTCAATCACTGCGAGGCTCGTGAACGAGTACGCTGCGGGTGGGTCTGGCCAGGCGGCCGGCGGGGCAGCGCGTAGTAGATCTGCCGCGTCGCTAGTCATCGTCTAGGCCCAGCCCGCTAAGAACCTCCCTCGTAGCGTGTGGTAGGTGTCGCCGGATCTTGACCTCGTCCAGCGGAGGCCTGAGCGTGACAGCCAGTTGATTCTCGGCCCAGGACCGGATTTCCACCGAGCCGAACGAATCCGCGGCGAGCGGATGGCTGACGCAGATCGCGACCTGGCTGCCCCCGACTCCCGCCGCGAGGATTGGCACTTCGACGTCCGGAAGTCCAGTCGCTGAGAGCGCCGCATTCATTGTGAATGTGACTCCCTCAGGATCCTGTCTCACGAGGTCTTCGTAAAGGAGAGTGGCAGCGGCTTGGCGCCGGCGCTCGTCCAGGCCGATCGGCGCGCCGGTCAGTACATGATCGAGCAGGTCTGCGGCCAGGAAGCGGTCGAGGAGGTCGTGGTCGAACTTGTTCTTGAAGCTCATGAGGCAGCGGTAGCACGCACGGTCGCACTCGTTTCCCGCGGGGCACCCGTGGAGGAGTCGGGATGCGCCCTCGAGGACCTCGAGACACCGAGAGCCGACCTGTCTCGAGAAACCTGCGCCCCCAGCCAGCGTGTCGTAGAGGTATAGCTCCGCCTCAGCACCCGTCGGGCCGCCGGCGCTGAGCGCCGGTCGAAACTCCGCGTCCAACTCCCCAGGCTCCAGATCGAGCACCCTCGTGGCGCTTATTACGATCGCGTCACAGAGTGTCCGGAGAGCGCTGCGTGTGGCGAAGTCACCCGGCACTAGCCTGGCTGGCGGGTCTACCGCAAGCCGCATGACTAGCACGTCACTAATGAACTCCGAACCTAGAATGATCCCGCGCGCCGACCGGTCCCCATTGCACCTCCTTGGAGCGGGGTAGGGGGTGGCGTGGCCCGGCGCGACTTCATCGGTCGGCCCGGCGTGGGGGCCGATACGCCCGCAGCGGGTGCAGTAGTCGTAGCCGTCGGATTCAGGGCCAGCGTTGGCGACGAGGAGTTGCTCACGCATCGCGCTCGCGGTGATCCGATCAGTGATCCGCGTCCAGTCCCCCTCGTTCACGCCGGCGTGCAGATTGGCGCGGGTCGCGATCGCCGGCAGCGGTGCGTCGTCCGGTGCGCCTGTTCCTTGGGGGAGATCAATCGGGTGCGCGAACCCGGGCGGGCGCATCCACCATCGGCCCTCGCGCATGTCCGCCCCGCACGCCCGACAAGGCTGGACGTCGCCAGGGGTTGCGCCCTGCAGCGTCTCCGCGAACCCGCAGTTGTCGCACGCAAGGTAGACGCGCCGCGTATCCCAGGCGTGCTGTCGCTCGCCCTGGAAGGGAGAGTAGATGGCACCGGATCGCCACAGCTTCTTGTCCACCCAAACCTCCCGCCCTGGCGCGTATTGGGTCAGTGCGATCGCCAAACCTTGGCCGGGGGTGTACAGGAACTGTGGGCGGAAATGCGTGGAGTTTGGCTCGTCGAAGATGTGGAAGTTCGCGACGTCGGTGGGGAACGCGTACCGCGGTAGCACGCCCTTGTAGAGGAGATAATCGAGGAGTTCCGCGGGGACGCCGGTATGACGCTCCTCGCCCTGCTCTGCCGCGAACTCCGGGGTCGCGGCAGGCTCAGCGGCCGGGTCGTCGTTCGTCGCGGGATCGGCGCAGTTTGTGACCACCGCCGCTTCGAGGGCCTGGTCGAGGAGTTCGCAGGTGTCTTCAACTAGCTGGGTGAGGACCCGCTCGCGCTGTTCTTCGGACAACTGCTGCGGGAGCCAATCTGAGAGGTCGCGACGGAGGTCCTCCAAGTGGTCCATCATCCATCGCTCGAAGTCCTGCCGACCAAGCGGGCCGTCGCCGCGTATGAAGTCCGAAACCGCGCCGAGCGTAGAGAAGAGCGCGGCCGGAAGCTGGTTCGGTTCGTAGTGCGGTACGCGGTCTTGGTGATAACGCTGAAGGAGGAAGGCGGTGACGTGCCGCCGTGTGATGTCGAGGTTGTCGAGGTTGAGGCGGGGGTCGACGACCTCACCGCGTATCATGCCGTCGGGCGCCGAGAAATAGTGCTCGTCGTGGCTGTCTGCGCTCCCGAACGCGATGACCGTGGAGACCGCGCTAGCGCGCCGGCCCGCTCGACCCGCGCGCTGTTGGTAGTTTGCGCGCGATGGGGGGATGTTCCTGAGCGCGACGCCTGAGAGCGACCCGATATCGATCCCGACCTCCATCGTCGTTGTGCAGCAGAGCACGTCGACCGCGGACTCCTCTTGTCCGTCGGGCCCGCGGCCGAGTTGGACGTCCTGGAACAAGAGTTCGTGCTGCTCCGCGGGAGAGAATACGTCGCTCCCGCCGGCGGTGTTGAGTTGTGCGGTGTGCTCCTCAGTGACCAGGGCGATCGGGGTCCGGGGCGGGTCAGCAAGCGCCGCCGCGGCGGGCGCGCGGTAGTAGCCCCGCCGGGCGCTGAAGACGGGATCGTGCTCGGGATCCAGGTCGCTCAGTTCGCCGCGGCCGCAGAGGACGCACGTCGGATAGCCCGGGATCGGGCGTTGCGGACGCCGACACGCTCCACAGATTCTCCAGCCGGGACCTATGTCCAAGGACAGACGCCGCCCGTTCAGCCGGAACTTGTTCTGTCCGTGCCGCTCGCACAGACCCCGCTGCAGGCCGGGGAGCCACTCTGCGGTAAAGACTTGCCACGCTGCGTCCGGAAGGACGCGCCGGAACCCGTCGAACTCCCCGCGGTGCGCGCGGACGCGGTCCTGCAGCGCTACAGGGAGCTGACGGAGGGACACGCCTTGGCTTGTCACCCAGTAGCGAAGCCACGTCCGAAGCACTGCGCGCTTCTGTTCCGGCGTAGACGCAATGCCGGGGAGGTTCGGCATCGCCTCGAGGTCACGGTCGAACCGCGCGGTCTCCCGAACAGAACCGAGAGCGAGGGCGTCGAGGCCGGTGAAGCGGTCTGTCAGACAATCAAGGATGTGCCTGAGTAACTGCTCCGGTGGCGATGCGCGGCCGATGTCCTCTACTGCGTCACGCAATTCATCGGGATCGGTGAGCGCGCCCCGCGCGACCGCGTCCCACGCGTCCCGCTGCTCTTCGAAGGTCTCTCCTTGACCGAGGGACGGGCGTAGCCGGACCTGAAGCTCCGCGGCGCCGAGGAGCGTCGCGGCGTACAGATCCTCGAACGTTATTCGTTCCGGCCGCGGGTGGCCGCGGGACAGATTCCAGAACCCGCGCAGCATCAGAGCCCGCACGACGTCCTGCGTAGCGTAGCTCTGCAGGCTCGGGGCGAGGCGCGCGGCAGTCTGGCGGGAGTCGGAGAACACGAGGACCTTCCTCCCTCGCAACGGGGCGAAGGACGAGGGGAGCGCGTTGGGGAGGGTGCTCGGCGGCTGTAACTCGATCTGCCGGCTGACGAGCGCGAGAAAGGGCTGGTCTCCCTTCGTCTGGTGATCCTCGACCGACGAGCGCCCGAAGCTCCGGTTACCGCCGCAGCACGGGCACGGTCGGAACTGCCCGCGCCGCGCGCCGCCACCTTCGGGCGGGGGCTGCCGCCGCCTCTCAGGGCCGGGGATGTAGACGCGCCGCAAGCGCGGACTCTCCAGCGGGTCGAGCCGACCGGTGTCGAGATCGAACTCCGCGACCTGCACGTCGTGGCCTTGGGAGGGCTCCTCTAGGAGCAGGTCGAGCGGCTCAAGCGGTGCCACGCGTTGGCGATCCGGCTGCCCCCCCTCGGTCGGCCACAGGTACTCGGGTTGGAGGAGGTCGTCGGTATAGGCCCGCGCGAAGGCGACTCCACAGTGCCGGCAGGTAAAGAACTCAAGCACGCGGCTGCCGCACTCCTTGCAGACGTCCCTCGGCTGACCGTACAAGCGCCCCGTAGGGCGGCCTCCTGCACTCCCAGCGGGGGTGCATCCCGGGTCCATGCAGGCCCAGAGGCCCGGCAGCCCTCTGTAGAACGCGTGCACTCTGCACGGGAGAAGCCCGGGCTCGTCGGGGACGGCCCGCGCTATGCTCCCGAAGGTCGCGAGGGCGGACGCTGCTTCCGCCCCGGTCTCGGGGGCGGCGCCAGGGAACAACGCGGGCCCTATCTCGTCGACCGGTAGCGCGGACCTCATCGCCGCGTTGACGAGTTGGCTCATCGGCGCGTACTCGCGGAGCGCCTCGTGCAGAGTCGCGGCCAGGTTGTCCGTGGCTTCGACGCCGCGGGTGGTCAAGAAGGGTCTGAGAAGTTGAATGCGTTCCGCATCCCCGGCCTCATGGAATCTTGCCAGGTCGATCCCTGCGAGGATTGTGGCCTCGTCCGCTGGCCCGGGGCCTGCGCCCGGGCGGTCAGCGAGGATGTCCTCCGGGACATCGAAGTCTTCCCGGTCCTTGCCGGTGAGGTCCGCAGCGAACTCACGCGCGTGGTCGCGGTCTTGGAAACTCGCGCTCGTGCAGATGACCTGCATCCGGTCCGCCGAGATTCCGAGACGGCTCCGAAGGCGGCGCACGAGGAGCGCGACCTCGGAGCCCGCCGCGCCGCGGTAGAGGTGCGCCTCGTCCAGGACGAGCCAGAACTTCTCGTCTTGGTTCTCGTCCAGCCACGCCGCGGTCTGGTCGAAGATCGACCGCTCGATGGGACGCGTGAGCATGTACTCCAACATGGAATAGTTCGTGATCACGACATCCGGGGCGGCGGTTTGGACCTCGTGGCGGGTGATCAACTCCGCGTCGTGCGGTAGCGTGAGGCACCGGTTCTCCCATCGTTGCCCGCGCCGTCCGAACCACTCCGCGAGGCTCGGCTTCGCAGGCCACTTCCCGCGCTCTCGAAGGGCCCGGCGGAGTAGGCGTTGCGCCTCGTGGTCCGCGCTGTGCGGGTCGCCCGCCGCGACCTCGGCTTCGACGAAGAAGTCGCCGAAGGCCTTCATCCTCTGGCTGTCGCGCGTCCCAGTTCGGACGCCTGGGTAGGGTGTCCGGCTCGTGTACCGCGCGAAGGTCGTCGGCCGACCGCTCCAGGCCTCGAACCTTTGCCGCACGCGCCGGTCTCCGAGGAGTTTCCGGAGACGCCCGAGTTGATCGTTTACTAGCGCGTTCATCGGGTAGAGGACCATGCCCCGGACACCGTGGTCCGCTCCAAACCTGCTCTTCGGCTTCGCAGCCTCAACCGCGAGTTTCCCGAGGAGCGGCAGAAGGAAGCACTCTGTCTTGCCTGACCCGGTGCCGGTCGTGACGACGATACTCCGCTTCCGGGAGAGAGTGCTCACTAGCGCCTCACACTGATGTGCGTACGGAGGGTCCCAGACCAGCCGGTCCCCATCTGCGCCGTCGCTCAACCCGAGGAGGAGTTCTGCTGCGACCGCGGGCAGCCCTAGCTCTGAGATGGACCGCCCCGTCCGGTACCGCGGCGTGCTCTCAAGGTACGGTCGCTGCGCGATAACTCCCGGGGTGTCGAGGAGGCGGCTCCGCTCTTCCACCAGCGCTGGGTGGCTGATGTGGTACGTCGCCTCGATGTAGTCCATCAAAGCTTGTCGGAGCTGCTCGATCGTCTTGCCAATGGTCGCGGTCATGAGGCGGGCTAGTGTGTGGTGTCCGTGGTGAACTCGAGCCAGAGCCGGCTCCGGGCGAACTCCCTCACGCGCTCGAGGACCCCCCGGTCGAAGCGGTAGGCGAACAGGCAGCCGGAGCTAGGCACCCTCTCGCCGGCGGCCGCCCAGTACCGTTCCGCCCATGAGGGCACTGGATGAAAGAAGCGGAGTGTAGAGGTGTCATCCCTGTTACGGCTCTCCTCTACCCACTGGGGCGCACCACGGTTGGCGTCGATTGCGGCCTGGAGCAACCATGCATCGTCGCAGCCCCTGTGCCTGCTCCCCTGCAGCGGCAGGTCGAGAAGTCGCTCGGGGACGCCTTCCACATAGCGTACGAAGCACCATCTGGGTGCGCCGTATGGCACTGGCCGTCGTGCGACGAAGTCTCCGCACAGTCCACTCGGCCGGCGCCACCGATCTCGGTAGTACTTGGTGTCGGCAGCCGGGTCGAGGACGTTCAAGTCGGGGATGTTCCCGCAAGGCGGTTCTTGCTCCAGTTGAGTTCGCAACCGAGCGACGACGTCAGACGGCGGCACCTGAGGGGGGGCATGCGCCCAGTCCGACACGCTCAGGACCGGGAGGCCGCTCGTAGCGATGAGTTCATCGGTCTGCCCTACGAGTGCGTCTGTCTTGACGACACGGAGCGCGCCCCGAGAGTCGATGCACGCCTCAAACTCGGGAGGTAGAACGCTGGCGTTGTCAGGAGCCAGCCCAACGAGCAAATGCTGATCGGACCCGAGTTGCACGAGTCGGGGCGGCGCGACGTGAATCATTATCGCTCCTCGCCGGTCACTGTCGGGGTCCGGCGCCTCGAGGAGATCGCCGAAGCTGATCAACTCCTCGAGCGACTCGCGGACGCAGGCCTCCAGAATGAGCTTCGGGCTCTCCTCGGGTGAGAGCGGATAGAGAGCATTCACAGTCGCGTGCACAAGTTCCAGGCTCGTACATGGCGTGCGTCGTCCAGCGAGTGCACGGAGGAAGCCATATCGCTGACCTGGGTTTCCCCAAGGGGTCGGAGTAGGGTCCACGAGTTCGGACACTCGGAGGCGGACTTTCTCTGCTGAGAGTTGCTGCATGCTAGTAGTCGTCAGCTATCGTGACCCCTTCGCGTTCCAAGGCGAGCGCGACTCCTCGCGCGAGCGTTGCTGTGAATTCGTCCTTGAGGAAGCACGAAAGGCGCGCGTCGAGATCCGGTTGAGCATACTTCCCGAGGACAGTTCCCGGCCACAGAAAGCAGCGTATTGCGAACTCCGCGAACTCCTCGAGGCTGACTTGCCGGGGAGCGAGGTGGCTCGACGAGACGACTACCATGTCGGTGACGACCTTTCGTCGAAAGCGGAGATCCCTCCGCGTATCAACGACCAGTTGCACGTGCGCCGAGAGTGGGTCGTCGAGAGTAAGCAGCACCTTGTCCATGAACTTGCGCCACAGCACGCGTTCTGCGTCTGCGGGGGAAAACCCCCGGCGCGCGATATTGTAGGGCCTCCACGGATCTCTAGATGAGATCGTCTCCGCAAAAGCTCCTTCCACGCTTGCCCACCTGGGCCTGCACGCCATCTCAGCGAGCGCCCGCGCGAGGGCTAGCATCACCCTCCGGACCAGGGCCGACGCGACGCTTCGGTACGGACAGTCCGCACCGGCCCACGTCTCCGCGATCTTTAGCAGCAGGTGGGCCTCCTCCTCTCCTCCCCCCTCGGCGCGGACACTTGGTGCGACGCGAAGGTCTAGGAGGTTTTGGACTCGCGGAGGGACGACGATTGATCGGATGCACTCACCTCGTCGAGCCGTGAACAGTCCCCCGCTGCTTTCGACCTCCCAATCATCATCAAAGTCGTGAGAGTCGAGTTCCTCACCGGCCTCGGGAGTCGAGAAGGACGCGTACAGGACGCGGAGGTGCTCAGTCTGGTCCGACTCATCGCTCAGCCTGAGGATGAAAGGCCCCTGCCCAGTTCTTCGTACCCGCCAGCGCAGCGGGGTGAAGGAGCGACTCAGAGTGACGTCAGCGTTCCCGACACCCTCGGCGCCGAACTCGATCAGAATCTCCTCGGACCGATCGTAGGCCGCCGCGCCGCGGCCGGTGCCCTCGACCTTCGTTGAGAATAGCGCGCGCCAGTCCGTGGGTTGCAGTGGCAAAGTGACCTCCCCTAGCGGGAACACTCCACCGCCGACCGGAGATCCAGTGTCGTCGTGATCGCTCAACGTGACCTCCCCTCGGACTCGCGCTCCCAGGGGGCCGTGAACCGTCAGCGTCCCTGCGCCACTCCAGAGTTGCTCGAGCGTTGCGTGAGGCGGTGAGGTCTCGATGCGAAGCAGCCCTCCTCGGCCTTGACCGGTGGACCATTGACGTGGCTCCCGGACCGAGATCGCGACCTCACCGAGCGACCTCCAGCCGCCGCGATCCGTCTCCACGAGGAGGCGATGCTGCCCCACGGGTAGAGCAGGGATCGAGAAGAATATCTCAGGGGCTGCCTCGGCCGAGACCATGAGAGGCGCGAGTTGGGTTCCGGCCACTGAGAGCCTGAAGCGCTGATCCAGTGCGTTGGTGCTGAGCGCGAAGCACGGCCGGTCAGTTGTTAGGACCTCCACCGCGCCATGGGTGTCCCAGTCGCAGACAGGGGGGCCCACGGGGCGGAGGTGGAGCGCCTCGCCGATGGACAGCCCGAGCACGGCGAGGCCAGCGTTGTCCGCGCTCCCTAACTCGTCAGTTGACAACTCTCCAAGCCACGCGTACCTGCATGCGATCTCGGCCTCCTTCACCCCCGGTGGACAAGCAGGTGGCGGGGTCCGCCGGAGGATGAGGTACTCACGATCAGGTCGCACCACTCGGCCTTCAAGTTCGACGCAGCTTCCATCGGCCCGCCGGGCGAAGAGCCAGTCATCCCCTGCCCGGATTGAGAGGAGGGTCTCGAGGCTCGAGGCGAGTCCGTCGGGAAGACTAGGATCCTCATGCAGCAATGGCCCAGGAGCAGGGAGTGTGGAGAGAGTTTCCAATACGTCGGAGTGAAGTAGTCCGCCGCGAGGGATGCGTCGCCTCGACCCTCGGATCCGAAGTCTGGTGTCGCTGAGAGCACGCTCCCACGACGGCTCGAGCGCGGCGAGGTGAACCAGGCGCGGTACTTGCACCATGAGACGCCAGGCACGCTCGGCGCCGGGGACCAGCAGGAGCCGCGGCGGCCGCACACGCTGGGAGGGAGCCGGCCCCCCTGGCCCCTCAGCCCGCGATCCCACATTCCCACCGCCTAGCCCTCTGATCGCGATGAGCCGGGCATGATGGTCTCTGGCGCGCCCGAGCGCGTTCGCCGCGGTACGAGTCTTCCGCAGGTCGGCGAGGATCCTCTGACGTGTCGAGTCGAGTAGGAGGCCTTCGCTCGCCTCATCTCGAAGCAGGGCCTGGGATATCCGGCCGAGCAGTGCGTGCTCTTGTGCCAGGTTGTGAAACCTGCTCGAGGCTTGCCCCGCGTGCGCTTCGATGTACTGGCCAAGGAGTTCGGGGTTCTCAATGACGTCGCGGTCGATGATGCGTCCCAGCAGATCAGCAAGACAGACCGCGAGCCTGCGTTGGAGGTCGGTTGGCAGGATCGCGTGGCTAATCGGCCAGGAGATGATCCCGAAGTGGTTCGCCCAGCGCCCGCTCGGTCGGAACCCGGAGTACCGTTGGTGGAATTGCCAGAATATCTTGCGGATGAACTCCCGGTCTCCGCGCTCGAGCCACTTGGGTGTGTTCTCGGCGAAGGTCTGCCAATACTCTCCGCCTTCGTAGTGGTATCCCCGTTCAGTGGCATAGACCAGCCACGCGAGCGGCGCGCGGTGGTCAATATACCCGTGCTCGAGAGACCGACGGACATCCTGGACGAGTTTGGCGCGCTCTCTCTCGTCCAGTCCGTGCTCAAGCGCGAACACGGCCAAGCCCTCCTCACCCCGACGGTCTGAGAGGGACGAGAAGTGATAATGGAGACGCTCTTGCCACTCAGCTAGCAGGGGGCATCCCCCTCGGTGCAGTCCGTCGACGAGGCCGTTGATTGAATCAAGACTGGCCCTCCGCCGTTCCAATGGACCCCCAGCATGGGGGGCGACGCCCCCTCGTAGTGAATTGTTTGTGTGCGCCAACGGCACCGCTGAGTAGCCGCGCACCCCCGGGTTCGTCGATGAACACTTGACAAATGCGGGAGTTCCCATCGTGTGCAACCGGAGCGGCGAGTCCCTGCACCAGACCGGCTGGAACGAGCAAGGGCCACTCGGCCTGTAGAGCAAGGATGTCTCGTAGACCGGGATGCCCGAGATCGTTGCCGTTCTCGACGAGCATGCATCGGATGCTGGCACATAAGGGTGCCGCGATCCCACTTCCGAGGAACACGAGAGCAGCACGGTCCGCGCCAACAAACGCGGAGCCAGGGGGTGACGCGATCGGCTTCATCAGGTCCGTACTCGATGGGGATGGCAGGCACGCGAAAGGGCGCGAGTCGGTGCTCCCAGACTCTCTACCTCGCCCTCCGCTATGCCTAGCCTACACAAAAACGGAACGAGCGATCTACCTTGGTATCCTGTCAAGGGGGTCAGTTCTGAGCATCTGTCGACTGCCCGGGCCACAAGGGGTGGCAAGTGCGATGAAGTGCAAGGCCAGAGCGTAGGCGACACGATGCCCGTTGCCTTGGGTGGCCCTCCATGTGGTCAAGCGGACTACCATGCGGTCATGAACCTATTCCAGTTCCTCAACGCCTCAGGACTTGCTGTCCGG
>Ga0114933_10002075_pt1 | contig 21398 bp, 19 predicted proteins | sample 4SBtaG_FD_89691 | JGI IMG/M metagenome (GOLD analysis project Ga0114933, IMG submission 89691) | Deep subsurface microbial communities from Kolumbo volcano to uncover new lineages of life (NeLLi) - 4SBTROV12_W25 metaG | ecosystem: Environmental > Aquatic > Marine > Volcanic | place: Kolumbo... | reverse complement strand
TAAAATAAAAATTTGTATAAAATATTTAATTTAATAAATAATAAATTGAGGAATTATATTCTAATAATATAATAAGCCAATGGAAACGCAAGTTAGAAATTACTTAAATCAATATATTTATGCATTAAACAAAAATAATGTATTTGGGGGTATAGTTGCATATATATTGGGCGTTAATTTAAAAATATTTACAAGTGATTCTACTAAATTTTTAAAAAGTTCTTATAAAACTCATTTAACAGCTGTATTAATGATTGCAGTTATTTTTATGGGAACTAAAGAACTGATTAAACATTATTTAAAAATAAAAGACGTATGTGAATGTAAAGATCCTTTAGGACCCGTATATGCACCTCAAAATAGAAAATGTCCCGTAGAAAAAACATTATTTACCGTATTTCAAGATATTAGACTATTTGTTCAAAATAAGTTATTTAATGTAGCTTACAAATATAATGTATTTGGTGCGATTGTTACGGTATTATTAGGTAGTATTGTAGGGTTGATTGTTAGAACTGAAAATCTTGGAAAGATCGTAAATGTAATACAATTAGTTGTTGCTTTAGTTGGATTAAAAATATTAGTTAATTTATTTTTCAAGGCACAAGAATATTGTCCTTGTGATTGTCCATATAAATTAGGTAATTGCCCTAATCCAGAAAAAGTTGATCATGAAAGAGTTGAAAATGAATTAGATAATCAAATGGAAAATCCATCATCTAAAGGAGGAAATAGTTTATATAGTGATGTAAACAGTGAATTAGAAGCTGAATTAGGTCCTTTATCTAATTATCAAAAAAAAAACAATAATAATTTAAAGGAATTAGAAAAAACGATAAAAGAGGTTGAAAAAAAGATAAAATTAGATACTGAGGGTTTAGGAAAGATAAAATTTACTCCTGAGATGATTAAAATGAATGCTGAAGAAATATTACGTCATTTTAGAGATGGTGAGTTGCCTGAAGACAAAGAATTAGATAATAAGATTCGTAGAGTATGTAATAACACAAAGAGATTAGGTACTGATATAGGACCTCAAGAATGTTATAATAAGATAATGAAAGATCCGGATTTAAGAGATTTTGTATTACATATGATGCGTGATGATTCAACTTACACATGTTTATCTGAAAGTCTAAGTCAAGCTGCAGCTGAATCGTGTATTCAAGATTTTGTAATAAAAAATCCTAATAAAATTATGAAATTAATGGAAGCTACCTTAGATGACGAAATGGATTTAAATACCTTACTTCATGATTCAAAATTATCTCAAAAAAGTCAAAAAAAAAACCAAAAAAAAACTCAAAAAAAACTTCAAAAAATAATTCATAAAAATGTTCAAAAAAACCCTCAAATAGTTGAAAAAAAAAAAATTAAAAATGTTTTAAAAAAAGAACTTCCTCAGATGAATTTAGATAGTATAACCCAAGATTTAGATATAGAACCCGATATGGATAATATAGTAGAAACCGATAATGCTAATTGGGTAAATAAACAAAATTCCCTTAATATTCCTCAACATATTTCCAATATATCAGAAATAGAACAAGACAGTGTTTTATCCGAAGAACAATACAATAGTAGATTACAAAAGGCTATTAAAAAATTGAGTGAAACAAAGAAAGAAAAAAATGAAATCTTAAAAATGCTTAAAGAAAATGTAGCATTTAAAATGTTTACCGTATCATTATTATCAAATGACGATGTATATAATTGTATACTTAATAATGATAATCCCAAGGAATGTGTAAATAATTTTATTGACGATAATCCTGAGAATTTTTTATTATTAATAGCAAGTATAAGTGAGAATGATGTGGTAAATAAGGAATCGGGTTCTCCAAAAATGAAGAGTTTGGAATTCAAGCGTATGTTAAAACGTGTTTGTCAATTTGATGTGAATAAGAACAAATGTAAGGATTTTTTCACTCAGAATATATATGGTAATAATTTTATAAAAAATATATCAATAGACGAATTAAAATGTATTAGAAATGCCAGAAATATAAGTGATTTAGATAAGAAATGTGGAATAAATGCCATACGTTATTTAATCATGATGCCAGAGAAGTATTCTACAGAATTTTCCAATCAAGAATACATTGAATTAGCTAAAAAGTATTTTAATAAGAAATGTAGTATAAGAAATCCATTAAATGTATGTAATGAGATGTTAGATAAACTTGAATCTAAGAATCCTTTAAAATTATCTGAGATGTCTATTTTTATGAATCCTGATTACCAAGAGTATTGTGATAATAATAATATCAAATTAAATAGTTGTGTTAGTAAATATTTAAAACATAATCCCAATGTATTAGAAGAATATACTAATTCATATATAAATTACGTAAATGAAAAAATAGAAGGATATAAATTAAATGGAAATATATATTATGATCATTTGGATAGCAGCAAAAAGTCTAAAGTAAACAATGTTGTTAATAAGATGTGTCGTTCATTATTATTGAAGAAGAGTATGGATGGTTTAGGACAATTAGAGAAGGTATTAATAGAGAATCCTAATGTATTTAGATTAAGACAGTTATTATGTTTTAATAGTATGATATATGATTACAATAATGATGAGGAGAAGAAGAGAGCAATAAGTTTATTTATGTATCCTAAATTTGAAGAATGTGTGTCAAATAATGAATTAAGTTTCTGTTCTAATAAGCATGAGGCGGCGGCAAAGCATAATTTTGATACTATTCATAATATAAATCAAAGAGCAGAGATGCAAGAGCAAGAATTAAATAGTCCTCAGGTTATAGAAGGTATGTTATCTGTAAATGAAACAGAAGAATATACTGATTACAAAATTAAGTTTGGAGACAAAGATTTTCTCAAGAAAATAAATTCCACAGAAGCTCATGTAATAGACGATATTAGTTTAAGATTAAAAAAGACATGTAAGAAAGTTATAAACAATATTGGACATAAGTTTGACATAAATGTATCAGAATGTGTTTCATATGTTGTTAGTGAACATGCACTTAAACAAATATTTATAAAATTATTAAATGATTCTAATACATATAAATGTATGTTAGATAGTAAAAACGAGAGAAGTTTAGATGATTGTTTATATCGTTATTTTGTAGATAATCCGGATGTATTAAAGAAAGTAAATGAAATAAGAGAGATGCCAGTATCAAAAAAGGGTTATTTAATCCGTTCATTAATGGAATCCTTATACATAAAAAATCCTACAATTCGTAATCAAAATCAAAATCAAAATCAACATTCTATGGTTGAATTGGCGCAGCCGTTATATAAGGCTTATTTTCCAAATTTTGATGATCCTTATGATTTATCTGATATAACCAAACTTGAACGTCCTATTCATGACTCTGAATTTCCAAATAAATTTGAATGGGAACCTAAAAATGATATAGTAGATCAAAGACAAAGAAGACATTTTACTCCTGTTGTAGCAAGTAATACAAAAATGTAAAGACATTCATTTTACAACTTCACTCTTATAATATAAAAATTGATTTAGTGTATAGCACTAAATCCATAAATATAAATATAAAATGAGTGTAACTCAACTTGCAAAGGTTTGGCAAAAACAAATACCAAAAAATATTTCTTCATATATGGTAAAAATTTTTAAAAATATTGTAAATAATAGTAGTAAAAAAGAGTATTTTGATGGAGAAAATGTTCTTAAAATAAATAAAATATGTTATCTAATGTATTTTAGTGCAGATTTTGTAGAGCAGACACCACATTATCATATAGGCAATCCATTAAATATATATGATTTATATTCAAATGGTGGAGGAGAAAGAAACTTGTATGGCATAAGTGACACAGGATTGGGTTTGAAAACTCCATCTCAAAATATAGTAATAAAACCTAATTCAATTTGTCATATACATTTTCCCGGTTGTCCTCCTACTATCCACCAATTTTATGGTCTTAAATCACTTGGTGAAGGAACATCTTTATTCTCTATCCATAATAATAAAAAAATAGAATTTGGTAGAAAAAATATGGAAACTTACACCGTATTTACTTGAAGACAAATAAAAAATAAGAATACAAAATCAAATAAAATAAAAAAAATAGTTAAAGATAAATTAGTTATTATTTTTAACAAATATGTCTAAACTAAGCATATTTCTAGGATTATTATGTATATGTTCGAGTTACTATATTACATTTCCGGGTTCTGAATATTATCCTGAACAAGTGCATGTAAGTTATTTCGGATCAGGTACTTTATCATTTACGTGGGTTACTCAGAATGATACAGATGAGTCCAAGGTAATGTATCGCCAGGAGTATTCTCCATTTTCCGTAGCAACAGGATATAGTAAACCGTTTAATCCTGGAAATCGTACTTTTTACAATCATCATGTTGTAATAAAAAATATGTTGCCAAATACTACTTATGAATATTATGTAGGAACAGATAAACATTGGAGTGATAAATTATATATACGTGTTCCTCATAATGTTCAGGACAAAAATTTTCTTTTGTTGTATATGCTGATTATGGATATACAAATGACGTATCCACATCCGCGATAGAGAATATAGTATTAGATGGAGAGGTATATTTTTCTGATACTCATGATGGTATAATAAATCAATATAATTGGTTAGAATTAGATTTAGCCCAAGCTGTTAAAAATCGTGTAGAATATCCTTGGATAATTATGTATGGACATCGTCCGATGTATTGTTCTGAGATTACAACCGTTGATTATGGACGTGAACAGGAATTAGATCGAATGGAAAAATCTAATGGTCCATATCAGGGTTGTACTGTAAGTACTTCTTTAGTAAGAGATGGAATAACAATTGGAAAAAAACAAAAGTATGGATTAGAGTCATTATTAAAGAAATATAATGTTGATGTATTTATATGTGGACATGAACACATATATGAGAGAATGTTTCCTGTATATCAAAATATGGTAGAAAAACAAGATCCACGTATTTATATTAACCCTCAATATCCAACTCATATTATAAGTGGGAGTCCTGGTTGTGATGAAAAACTCGATGTGTTTAATACAACAGCAGGACCGTGGACCGCATTCCGATCAGCTACATATGGTATTGGTATATTAGATATATATAATAGTAGTTATTTACATTGGCAACAAATAGATACCACAGAGTCAGAGACAAATACAACATTGATTGATGAATTTGTAATTACTAAATAATAAAAAATAAGAATAAAAAATAATAATAAAAAATCTAATTAAATATTTAGGTACAAAGAAAAACATAATATCAAAAATAAGATAATTATTTTGAAAATAATTATTTTGTAAATAAAAAAATTTCGTGTCTAAAAACAGCAGCCAAAGAATTTCTTCCAACAAGAGCGTACTTCTTCTTGAGAGATACGTCCATCATTGTTGGTATCCAACATTTTCATTAGTTTCTTTAATATTCCCGTGCTTGCTTTCAGAAGATTAGCTCCGTCATCTGATAAGACAAGACGAACAGTTTTTAATTGTTGCTCATCTAACTTCCCGACATTCTGATCGATAAATATTTGAGCTAAACCTTGAACTACATTAATAGCTACTGTGCTTTTAACAATACCACCTTCTCCCATTAATCCACTTTGAACCATTTTCATAACTTGATTAAGTAATTCTAACCAATTATTCCAATTACCTACATCACTAGCTTTCCAACTTCTAATTAGAGGTTCAAATTTACTAACTAAGGTTTGAGTAAGTTTATCATATTTGTTATCATTGGAAACAGACGCAACAGGAATATTCGCAATTACATTTGACACATCAGTAGAATTTTCTTGTTCAGACATTATTATATATATATTCTACAAATATATATATATTTATATATGTTTATTATTTCTAGATAATCTTTTCTAATAAATGAAGATAATAACTATCAATATCCTTTATTTGTTTGGTCTCCTTTATAAACTTTTTAAAATGTAAGGAGATATAATTAATTAAATTTGGATTAAGATATTCTTTTTTACATACTGATTCTGTATTATGTAATTTATCGGCAACAACAGCAATATGTTTTTTAATAAATTTTTTACTATTTTCAATATCTTCAGTATCTTCTTTCATACTATCTAAAAGATGAACATTAGCATTCCATGTTCTAAAATTTTTGGAACTTATATTTTCTCCATATATTTTCAAAAAGTCATTAATATCATTTGATTTAATTTTTTTAAATTCATCATTTTCGTTATAGTAGAAAATATGTTCTGTTTTTTTAGAGCACTGTTTTTTAAGTGTATTTAAATATTTATTTATTAAAATATTATTAAAATTGCAATAATTTTCAACTCCTTTTTTCCCGATAAATTTAATTTGTATATCACCATTAGAAGATAATTTAATATGTTCACAGTTTAGGGTTGTTAATCCATAATTCCCAGAATCTTTTAAACCATCATCACTACCAATTCTAAAATCACAATGTTGAATAAGTTTAATAATAAGTGCTATCATTTTAAGTTTTTCATCTTTATCTTGATTTAACATTTTATCTAAATGTAGATTGATCTTAGGTAATTGTTTACCAAATTCAATCATATGAAGATGTTTATTCTTTTGTTGTTTTTTAATAAATTTTTTATGATATATTATTTGTTTTCTATCTTTATCATCAAATCCAAAAGCCTGCACTTTTTTATTTTCATTCTTTGATATATGAACATCAGTATAGGCTGGCGGAACATAAACAGAATTAATTCTATTTAATAATTCCGGCTCTTTAATAATGGAATTCGTTCTTTTATCAATATATTTAAACTGATAAACAGGTTTATTATTTTTTATTTTTTTTGATATTAATTCACGTATAATATATGACATATTCATATTATATCATCAGAAAATTATCTCCAGAAAATTATTTTTTGTAATCAAATAAATTTGTCAATTTCCATTTAACTTTCCCCTTGGTTAAATAATATATTGGAACGCTTCCAAAATCAATTAAATATAGTTGATTACCATCAGACACAATATTGTTCCAACATATTTTATGTACTCTCCGTATACCATATTGTTCTATTTTATGTAAATATTGTTCTATTATTATTCTATTCCTTGGAGTTTTTTCTGGTTTATATCTATAATATGGTAAATAAAAAGTATAATTATTAGGATCTACACATAATAATTTTGGAATAAACTGTAAATGACTAATTCTCTCATATACTCCAATTTCATTTCTAAAGTTGCCTATACCTTCAGTATTATTAGGATAAATTTTTTTAATAATATTATATTCACATAAATAAACAGTGGAATCCACACAATTATTTAACTTCTTTTTAATGCGAAGCCCACGATAATAACTTAAATTATTGGAAATTTGACTTTTATCTTGTGTTGATTTATATAAACTCTTTTCTTTAATTTGCATATTGGGTTTCGGCTCATGTAATTGATTCATTTTAGTACTAATATAATTTAAGTTAATTGGACGCTCGTGATTTAAATTTTGTGCATTTGTTTTATTTGTTTCAGGTTTGAGACGAGATTCACAACAACCCATATACTATAATATAATAAAAAATAAAATAAAAAATATAATAAAAAGTATAATAAAAATTACAATATTATAATATATTATAATATATTATTATATAATTTAGTTATATAACGATATAGTAAAATTATGGAAATCGTATCATTATTTTTAGTAATTGGTGGAACAATATTAGGGATAGGAATCGTAGTTACGATGTATGAATGGATGGAATGGGATGTATTAGAAATATTTGAATAGACAATATAAAGATTTTTATACTAATAATAATAATAATAATATGGAAATAAGTTTAAAAGAGTATATATATTCCGAGATTAAAAAAAATCGGATTATTGAAAAGGGAAATTTTTTATTAAAGTCTGGTAAGAATAGTGAGTATTATGTAGATTTAAGAAAGTTAGTATCTTATCCGAAATTATCAAGTTATATAACTCATTTAATAGAGATGAAAATAAAAAATATCAATATAACATCTCAAACACGAATATGTGGTGTTCCATATGGAGGGATATATTTTTCATCAATATTAAGTCATAAAACCGAAGTCCCATTAATATTTATGAGGAAGGAGATAAAGTCTCATGGTACTCAGAAATTAATAGAGGGAGAATATAATAGTGGTGATGAGATTATATTAATAGAGGATGTAATTACATCTGGAGGTAGTTTATTGGATGCGATAGATAAGTTAGAGAGTCATAATTTAAAAATCATTAAAATCATTACATTATTTGATCGTGAGGAGGGAGGATTTGAGAAGGTATCTCAAAAGTATGATATAACATCAATATTACGTTTAAGTGAGTATAATAATCCTCCGAAATCTATGAAACCATTATGTACCAGATTACAAAGAATTATAGAGGATAAAGGAACTCCCATCTGTTTATCTTTGGATATAAATGATAATTGGGAAAAATTTTTTAATGTATTAGAAGCTGTAGCTCCATATATTTGCATGTTAAAATTACATTTAGATACAATGCATAACTTAAATGAGGATAATTTAATGAAGATAAAAGAGATAGCTTCATATAATAATTTCATGATATGGGAGGATCGCAAGATGTGTGATATAGGGAGTACAAATGAGAAACAATTAAACGGGTATTTAAATTTATCAAAATGTGTAGATTTTATATCTGTAAATCCTTCTGGAGGAGATAAAAGTATAAAACCATTATTTGGTAAAATAGGAATATTTTTATTATCAGAAATGTCATCAGAAAATAACTTAATGAATACCGATTATATGTTAAATGTTTTAGATATGGCATATCAATATCCTGAATACGTATCTGGGATAATTAATCAAAATATCCCGAAATCATTACTTAAAAGACAATTTTTATCGATAGTTCCAGGTATAAATATGAAACAACATCAAGATAATAAAGGACAAACATATCGTTCCTTAAGTCAATTAAAAGATAATTTACCCGATGTCTTAGTAATTGGAAGACAAATATATAATTCTCCTAATCCAATAAGTGAATGTAAAGATATAATAGAAAATTATAACAAATTATTTAAGTACTCAATTTAATCAAAAAAAAATCGCATGATAAAATAGAAATGCGAACAATTATTAGAAAGTCAAGAACTAATAAATTAAGTAAAAAATCAAGTAAGAAATCAAGCAAGAAATCAAGTAAGAAATCAAACAAAAAATTATCAAATAAAAAACCGAATAAGAAAGTAGTTAAAAAACCTACAAAAGTAAGTACAAAAAAACTTAAGAAATTAGCAGCCCAAGCCCAAGCAGCCCAAGCCCAATCAACCCAAGCCCAAGCAGCCCAAGCAGCCCAAGCAGCCCAAGTACTTGATTTAGTTCCAGTACATAAACCTAAAAAATTATCTAAAAAACAATTTGAAGCCCATATGGATAAAACCAATCAAAGAATTATGATATTAAAAGATTTATTAAACCAAAGATTTAACTTACCAATGGAAGAATTCCAACCTAAACCTAAACCTAAACGTCTTCCTAAACGTCTTCCTAAACACCAACTCCAACACCAACTCCAACCTCATGAACATTTTGGAGAAACCCGTGTATCAATGTTAAGAGATGAAGACTTTAATAATACAAGTTTAAGAGAGGGACAAGATGGTATAGTTATGTTTTATGCTCCATGGTGTCCTCATTGTACGAATTTAATTCCCACTTTAAATAGTTTAGCTGAGCAAATTCATTCTACCGATGGTAATAAATTTGTAGGAGCTGTAGATTGTACTAAAGAAGATCAAATAGCTAATAGAATGGGAATTCAAGGTTATCCCACACTTAAAGTATATAGACATGGTGATGTCCATGGTGATTATAATGGTTCTCGTGATTTTAATGAATTATTAGGTTTCTTATCAAACTTACAATAAAATCTTCAAAAATTTAATAAATTATTTTTATATATTTTTCAATATGTAAAAATTTCCGTATAGTTAAATATGGCGCATGGAACAATTGGATAAATAACTATGAATTGATGAAATTGGTGTATAATCTTACAAGTTCACCTCTTCCCATTGAATTCTGTCTTGCGGTATTTAAACTATCTGAATAGTCCAATTGATTAAATCTATTTATTAATACTTCGTTATTTATATTGCTTTTTATCCAATGCCAACTTTTTGGTCTTAACTCACTTAATTTTATTTGTTCTATTACCCCAATCTTACCACCATAAGCTCGCAACGCAAAATCAGCTCTATTTGGAGGTGTAGGTTGTCCATATTTATCAATAGGTCCAAAAGGTAAGAAATCCCAATCTTCGTGTTTTGTCGGTAAATCAATAAAGGGTCTTTCAACATCTTTTTTTTCCCATATTTGAAAACAACATTTAACCATCATTTGGGGAGTAAAACAACAAGGTTTAGTAGAAACATCTTCATCATAAATTAAATGAAACATTTTATTTAGTTTATTTTGAATGCTTGGACGTCTAAAAGTTCTTGGAATAATAAAAGCTATAACATTTGCCCATGTAGCTGAATGATTAAAGAATTTAATTGCTATTGAACTTACTTTACCAAAAGGAGGATTCCCAATGACTAAAATGTTATTTTTATTTTTTGGAGGATTATAATCAAAGAAATCCATTTTTATTATATTTTTATTATCAGGTGATATATCGATCCCCACTTTATCTTCAAATTCCAACTGATTAAAAAAACTTCCATTACCAGCACTTGGTTCAATAATTAAATCAAAATTTGATTTATCATATAATTCAAATACTTTATCAATACATTTTTTTGAATAAGATGAAATGGTGTAAAATTTATCCAATCCTTCTTTACGAACATCCTTAGTTTTATTTTTATCAATATTTAGTGATTCAATAGTTTCCATTTTTTGTTATTATTATAAATTTATTTTTATATTCAATAACTAAGAATAAATATAAAAGATATTTTATAATATGTAAATAATGGAAGGTAAATTAATACTTGAGACGGGTGAAATATTTACAGGACTAGTATTTGGTTGTCAAAAAGATATTTCAGCTGAAATAGTTTTTAATACATCTATGGTTGGATATCCAGAGGCGATGACAGATCCATCGTATAGAAAGCAAATATTAGTATTAACATATCCCTGTGTAGGTAATTATGGGATTCCCCCATACGCAAGAGATGAGAATAATATACTAAAATATTTTGAGTCAGATAATATTCATGTATCTGGGTTAATAATATCCGATTACAGTGAAAATTATAGTCATTGGAGAGCGTGTAAGAGTTTATCTGAATGGATGAAGGAATCTAACATACCAGGATTATATGGGATAGACACAAGGGAGTTAACAAAGATAATAAGGGAGAAGGGAACAATGATTGGTAAGATTGTATGTAATGATGATATACCATTTATAAAAGATATTCAATATAATTTAGTGGAGGAGGTATCACGAGATAAAGAGATAGTTTATAATCCTGGTAAAAAATACAAAATAATCGCAATTGATTGTGGAATGAAGAATAATATTATAAGAAAATTATTAAGTTATGATGATATAACATTAAAGGTAGTTCCATATAATTATAAAGTAGACCCAGATGAATGTGATGGATTATTTATAAGTAATGGACCAGGTGATCCAGAATTATGTGTGGAGACAATAGAGACGTTAAAGAGTGTAATAAATAGTGATAAAGTAATTCCTGTATTTGGTATATGTTTAGGAGTGCAATTATTAGGTTTAGCGAGTGGTTGTAATACGATAAAATTAAAATATGGTAATAGAGGTGTAAATCAACCTGTTATAAATTTGCGTACAATGCAATGTCAGATAACATCTCAGAATCATGGATATGCTATAGACAATAATAGTATAAATGATGATTGGGCACCATATTTTATAAATGGAAATGATTTTAGTAATGAAGGATTAATACATAATTCATTACCATATTTTGGGGTTCAATTTCATCCAGAAGCGAAAAATGGACCGCAAGATACTGAGTATTTATTTGATTTATTTATATCAAAAGTAAAGAAGGATAATTATAATAATATTAATCGTAATTACGGTTTTTACCATCGTATAAAGAACAGGGAAATAAATAAAATTTTATTATTAGGTTCAGGGGGATTATCAATTGGACAGGCTGGAGAATTTGATTATTCTGGATCTCAGGCGATAAAAGCCTTAAAAGAAGAGGGTGTGGAGATTATTTTAATAAATCCCAACATAGCGACAGTCCAGACATCAAAAAATCTTGCAGATAAGATATATTATGTCCCCGTAAATTCTGATAGTGTAAAAAATGTAATTGAAAAGGAGAATCCAGATTCAATTATGATAAATTTCGGAGGGCAAACAGCTCTTAATTGTGCGATTGAGTTATATCATGAAAGGTTTTTTGAAAAAAACAATATTCGTGTTCTTGGAACTGACATAGAATCCGTGATAGTAAGTGAAGATCGTGAAAAATTTGCTCAATTAATGGACAGTATCCAAGAGCCTGTGTCAAAGAGATATATAGTTAGAAATATTAACGAATTGGATAAAGCGATTGAAGTATTAGGATTTCCCATGATTATGAGAAATGGATTTGCGTTAGGAGGGTTAGGTTCATGTTTTATATATAATAAAACTGAATTAAGGAACAAAATAGAAGAACAATTTAAAAAGTGCGATGAAATATTGTTAGAAAAATCTATAAAAGGGTGGAAGGAGGTAGAATATGAGATAGTCAGAGATTATTGTGATAATTGTATTGCCGTATGTAATATGGAGAATTTTGATCCAGTTGGTATTCATACTGGGGATTCTATAGTAATTGCTCCATCTCAAACATTATCAGATTCTGATTATTATCGTTTGAGAGCAAGTGCGATTAAAATAGCACGAAAATTAAAAATAGTAGGTGAATGTAATGTCCAATTTGCGTTGGATCCATATTCCGATGATTATATTATAATAGAATTAAATCCGAGGTTATCCAGGAGTTCAGCATTAGCTTCCAAAGCGACAGGATATCCACTAGCATATATTGCAGCTAAGATATTGTTAGGGAAGGATTTAATAGAATTAAAGAATAGTGTAACTAAAAAGACGATAGCGTGTCATGAGCCAAGTTTAGATTATTTAGTTGTGAAGATCCCAAAATGGGAGTTTTTAAAGTTCAAGCAAGTAAACAGGGTGTTAGATAGTTCCATGAAGAGTGTTGGAGAGGTAATGGCGATTGGTAGAAATTTTGAAGAGACCATTCAGAAGGCGATTAGAATGGTAAATGAATCATGTGTAGGTTTTTATAATGATGATGATATAAGTAAAGACGATATCGAATACCAGTTAAAAAATCCAAGTCATAATAGAATATTGCTTATAGCAAAGGCATTTGATATGGGATATACTGTAAATGATATATTTGAATTAACAAGAATTGACAGATGGTTTTTATATAAATTGTATAATATTCATAAGATGAAAAATCATATAATTGAATCTGATATTACATTTTTCAATAATGAATTGTATTTATCTGAGATAAAAAATAAAATTATCAGAGCAAAAAAGATGGGGTTCTCGGATCAATTCTTATCTAAATTAATAAAATGTAATGTCAATATAATAAAAGATTATAGATATAAACATAATATATTACCCGTTGTTAAAAAGATAGATACAACAGGAGGTGAGTTTCCGGCTGAGACAAATTATTTATATTTAACTTATAATGGCGAATATCATGATGTATCATTTAATAAAGAAGGAGTAATTGTATTAGGTTGTGGAGCATATAAGATTGGAAGTAGTGTAGAGTTTGATTGGTGTGCTGTGAATTGTATAAATACGTTAAAGAAGTGTAATAAATACACCATTATAATAAATTACAATCCCGAGACTGTAAGTACTGATTATGATATATCCGATAGATTATATTTTGAGGAGATTTCAAATGAAGTAGTTACGGATATTTATAATATGGAGAAAGCTGAAGGTGTTATATTATCTGTTGGAGGACAAACTCCGAATAATTTAGCATTGAATTTGTATTATAATAATGTAAAAATATTGGGAACACGTCCAGAGAATATAGATAATGCCGAAGATAGACACAAATTTTCAAAGTTATTAGATAAAATTGGAGTAGATCAACCAGAATGGGAAGAGATGAGTACTCTTAATGAAGCATATAAATTTTGTGAAAAGGTAGAATATCCGGTATTAATTCGTCCATCATATGTTTTAAGTGGTGCTGCCATGAAAGTAGCGGAGAATGATCAAGAGTTAGAGGAATATTTAGGAGTTGCAACTGAAGTATCTAATGAGACCCCAGTTGTAATATCCAAGTTTATAAAGAATGCGAAAGAGATAGAAGTTGATGCTGTTGCGGATAATGGAAAATTAATAAATTATGCTATATCCGAGCATTTAGAAAATGCCGGAGTTCATTCAGGAGATGCTACAATAATTTTACCAGCACAAAAATTATATTTGGAGACAATTAAAAGAATAAAGAGGGTTACAAAAAAGATTGCGAGTATACTTCAAATATCTGGACCATTCAATATCCAATTTATTTCAAAAGAGAATGAAATTAAAGTAATTGAATGTAATTTAAGAGCATCAAGAAGCTTTCCATTTGTATCAAAAACATTAAATACAAATTTCATAGAAACCGCAACATATATAATGATTGGTAAAAAATATATAGTTCCCCATATTAAGATTGAGGATATAGAACATGTTGCTATTAAGGTTCCGGTATTTTCTTTTACACGGCTACCTAATGTAGATCCAATATTGGGGGTTGAAATGGCATCAACGGGAGAAGTAGCTTGTTTTGGATACGATGTTAAAGAGACATATATTAAAGCATTGATGTCAAGTGGATTCAAGATACCAAAGAAGAACATATTATTATCTATTGGAGATGATACAGTAAAATATGATTTTCAAGCTTCATTAGATTATTTAATTAAGATGGGATATAATATATATACTAATGATGAATTCTATAAAGGATTAAATTTAATTAAATTAGATACTATAGTAGAACATATTACAAATAATACGATTGAATTACTTATAAATATACCAAAAAACATATATTCAGACAATAGTCCAGATGGTTTTACTATGAGAAGAACATGTTTAGATTACAACATCCCAATTATTACAAACATTAAATGTGCTAAATTATTTGTATCAAGTTTAAGAGAATATAAACAACATGGATTAGATTATACTTCATGGAATGATTATATCTCAATCTAAGTAAATAACAACCCATTATGATAAAGTGTAAAAGATAATAATCCAACTATTACATCAACTAATAATGGAACCCAAGAGTATTTATATTTCTTTAATGCAAATAATGCAAATAATATGTATAAAGAAGCATGAACAGGTCTAAGATTATTCCACCATATTTTACCACCAAAAACTTCTAATCCGGTTTTTCTATAATCTCCTAAATATATCCAAATAAATCCTAAAGCAACAAATAATGCTAAAATTCCAAGATATGGTAAATAATCTTTATTGATAGTTTTAGCTATATAAACAAGTAGTAATCTTATAGGAATACAACCAAGTAAAAATAACAATATTCTATTTTTTATCATATGATATATTATCATATAATAAAATTTCAATAATAAAATTTCAATAATAAAATTTCTATTATATACCTTTGCACATTTACACCTTTGAACATTTGCACCCTCGGAAATTTAAAATGAACGGTTTTTATTATCGTTAAATTATTTTTTGGTAGATTTTCTTTTAGATTTTCTTTTAGATTTTCTTTTAGAATTTCTTTTAGAATTTCTTTTAGAATTTCTTTTAGAATTTCTTTTAGAATTTCTTTTAGATTTTCTAGTAGTTCTTCTTCTAGATTTTTTATTTTTACTGGATGGGATTTTTCCTCCACCTATCGTCAATTTTTTAACACCATCCTTACAACTCGTTCTATATATAAGATGAATACTTTCTTTTGAATTATCATATAAGTATATAGAATCCGCATACCCACAATCTAAAGACAAATATTTTGGTATGGCACTAGAGAGTGTATTATAGACACTTCGTGTATAATCTTCGGGCACATTTCTTCCCTCTTCCTCTGCCCTTTTTTTAATTCTTGCTAATACATTTTCTACATTATTCATAACAATTACCAAAATAACGTTATATTCCTTATCTTTTAGTTTTTTTAAGACATCAGTGGAATACCATTCAAAATCCTTTCCCGTTCCATCAAATATAATATTTTTGTCTTGTTCTATAGCTATTTCATAAGATTTATCATTGATTTTATTTACTTGTGGTCTACAGCTATTGTCATTATTAAATAACTTGCTCAATATCTCATCTGGATCAATATTTGCAAAATCTTGGATGGTTTTCTGAAGACTACTAACGGCAGCTAGTTTACCACTACTTTTTCCACTTCCAGGACCACCAACTAAAACTATTGCTTGTTTTTCATTTTTAGCACTAGAAAGACGCTCAGAAATAAAAGTATCAATTTCAAACTCTGACTTATCAATTTCACACATTATATTATATATAAATATAAAAAAATTATAATATGGCGTTTTAAATATTCAAAGGTGTAAAACGCCGATTTTTTATAAATTATTTACTATTGATATTATTTGTTCTTGTGTTTTCGGTAAATATCTATTTCTTTTGGAACACTTTCTTCATTTATGTGATTTTTTATTTTTTTATAATTTATAAATATTTTTTCTAGTTCTCTTAATAATAATTTTTTATACACAGATGTAAAATCAGTTATTTTTATAAAAAATTTATGTGTAGGATGAGGTGTAAAATTTCAATAATAAAATTTCAATAATACAAATTCTATAATAAAATTTTCAATACTTATACACGTATGTATAACATTTTGTACTACAATAACATTCACCATTTGTGTAAATCACTTCCCACCCATTAGATGGTTTTTTATTTCCACAAGTATTGCATTTTAGATTAAGATCGTTTCTAGGAAACAATGTTAACAGATTTTTCACACTTTCTTCTTTGTTGTTAACATTATTTTGAATAAAATTATTTATATCATAAATTGTATACATTACTAAATAAGATAAACAAATTTATTCTTTATATCCATCTAATATAATTTTATACTTTTACAAATTTATGTATTATATATATATATATATAATATGTTTGATGAAATAGAAAGAATGTCACCATTTTTGCTCCTACTATTATTATTGTATAGAGCGATAAAGAATAATGAGTGGAAGATATTGATTGCTTACATTGTAAATAATTTTAGTAATCTAATATTAAAAAATTTTATATTCAAGCCAATGATGAAAGATAAAAAATATCCAATTATTGGTAAGGGGAAAAGACCCGATGGAGCTAAAAATTGCAAAATTTTTTCCGACGATTCTTATGCTAAAAGTTATGGAATGCCATCGGGACATGCTCAATCAATATCATTCTTTGCTGTAAATGAATTATATCGGAATAAAAGTAATAAATTATTGGTAATATTATTATCAACATATTTAATATTTAGTAGAATTAAGTTGGGTTGTCATACAACTCAACAAGTAATTGTTGGTACTATATTTGGTGTGGTATTTGCATTACTTTTTCATTACTTCATAAACAACATTAGTGGAAAAGTTTGACCATTGTAGGTGACACACATCCATTACACGTATTTATTTTGAAATAACTTAAAGTTGTTCCATTGTAAATATTCAAAGGTGTTAAATGTCCCAGTGTAAATATATACATGGTAAATATACATATGGAGAATTAGATATCAAGAAATGGGGAAATGAAACTAAATTAGTAGCAGGTAAATTTTGTTCAATAGCAAATAATGTAACTATATATTTGGGAGGTAATCATAGAACAGATAGGGTAACTACATATCCATTTGGACATATATTCGAAGAAGTATTTAATGAATTTGATGGTGCTGGTCATCCTAGTACAAAAGGTGATGTAATAATTGGTAATGATGTATGGATTTGTGATAATGTAACAATTATGTCTGGTGTAACTATTGGAGATGGGGCTGTTTTAGCAAAAAACAGTCATGTTGTTAAAAATGTAGAACCCTACAGTATTGTAGGGGGAAATCCAGCAAAATTTATAAAATACAGATTTACCCCTGAACAAATAAATAAACTTTTAGAAATTAAATGGTGGGATTGGGATGATGAAAAAATAAATAAATATACTCCTTTTTTATGTAATGATAATATAGATGAATTTATAAGATTGGCGACCGTATATTCCAATATGTAAATACATTTATTTCTTAGTAAAAATGTAAGCACAAGTTCTTGTAGGAAGATAATTCTTTTGAATATTACCTTTAGTAAAATGTAATTTATCAATAAATGTAAATCCATTTTTAATGGCTAATAAGCAAGTTTCAATCCAATTGAAGTAATTAGATTTATGGTCTTTATAGAAATTTAAATTTCTTTTTAAGGATAATTCATATAATCCGTGTTCAATATCTGTTAAACAACAATCATTTATAGTCATTAAGTCATGTTCAATGACCCAAAAAACGCTATTTTTCTTCATAATGTCATATAAATTTTTAAATCTGAAGTCATAATCATCCATATGATGAAGTGCGTGCATCATAGTTACAAGATTTACACTATTTTTATTTAAATCCAAATCTTTTTCAGGTTCAATGACTAAATTCGTCATATTTTTATTATTTTGTTTTTTCTCAGAACTATAATGAAACCAGTTTTCAAGATCGGAACAAATAATATTAGTTCTATTTAATTTTAATAGTTTACCTAGTTTAGTCGTTTTCCAACCATCTCCGCAACCAACATCTAAGTATTTTATATTTTTTAAATCTTTTATATTATATTTATTTGATAAATTATTCATCTTATAATAAATAAATTGACTAATATCTATGATAGGTGGGTTTTTAACTTTTTTATGTTGTTGAGATGCTAAGTCTCTAATTAAAGCATAATATTCTATATCAGATCTTTCTTTTTCCATAAGAATACGATATAATTTAAAAAAATTTTTAATTTTCATTTTATCCCAGATTAATGTGATTAATCTATCAAAATCTTTCAAGTTATGATCATATTTAAATGAATTAATAATAGTTTGGAACTGATAGTGGCTATGTATATTAGGATAATGTTGATTTGACAGTAAAGTATTTTTAATTGCTATAATCTTCTCTGGGGGGAAAATCACTTTATCTTTATTTATATTATTTAAATATTCTATTTGTTCATCAATACTGAAATTTTGATTGCAAGGACTTAAATTATTTTCATCTATGGTTTTTAAATTTGAAACAATGGGATTATTGTCTTTAATATATCCTTTAAGTAAATTATCTATATCAATGTGCCATTTATTTTTGTTATTACGCATATATTATCTTATTAGTTCATAAGATAATAATCAAAAAACATATTAAAAAATATATTACAAAATATATTACAAAATATATCAAAAACATATCATTCGATAATAAGGTCATCTAATGACACTGGATTATTGATATTATTATAAATTTTTTCTACCATATGTAAAGCATTAGCGTGGGCTAATTTTCCTGTTCTTTTAATGCTTAAAAGATTAGATTTAGTTTTATCATATCTAATTTTGTTAATATCAAATCTCTTTTTCTTTTTATTAAAGGAACATTCAACAATAGCTCCATCAAATATTTTATGTCCACCATGTATGTTGTTAAATTGATATAAATCTGTTTCTTTATTAAATTCAATTCCTTTAAATTCGTTAATAGTAGAAATCCCAAGAACAACGATAGGATAGCGAACTAATTTCGTTTTAAATAATGTAGCACAATTTTCGGTTAATTTTAATTTAGGACAACAATAAGACAGATGTTTTTCTAGTAATTTCAAGTCTATAGGTTCTTGTGAGTCTAAGTTTTTAAGTTTATTACAAGAGACGAATGTTACAAGATTTAGATAATATTTCCCATTAGTTTTATCAATTAAGACCATAAATTCGATAGTTTGGTCTTCCATGGGTTTCCATTTGTATGCTGTGCTTTTATGATATAATCCTTCAAGGGGACATATTAAAATCCCATCATTAGTAATTTTCGTTGATGATTCATAAAAAGCTTTTAGGTCGACTAAATCTTTTATTCCACGATGTCTACGGAATATAATATCTTCATTATCAATGATTCCATTAACTATGACACCACGTTGATTGTTAAATTCTTTATATACATCATTATCTATGACATCAAAGTTGCTTTCATAATCTTTTTTGTAGTATATTTCATTTTTATATCTTAATACTTGGATAAAATACATAATTTTCCCTACTTTTTCTACTTCAAATAGCGAATTCTTGAAATTATTGGAAGCACGGAATTCATGATGTTTATTCCCTAATTTAACAGACCGAATTTCTCTAGTCCCATCAATGTGATAACATTCTAATTTTTTATTAATAAAAAGATAACCGTGAGCACCATCTAATTTCAGAGTATAATAAGCCGGTATTTTCATTACTTTTTCAAGGTTTTCTTGAGTTAAATAATCAAATTTAGCACTTAAAGAGTTAAATAAATTGTTAAAAAGGTTTAATTTCATAAGGTTAGTGATGTCATATTTAACAAATTTTTCATTATTTCTCATGAATATATTTTCTTTAAAGCTAAAGAATAATTTATTAAGTGCGATAAATTGTCCTGCGAGTGTCATTACTGTAAAATCATTAAGATCCCCAATATATTCAGTTTCCAATACTCCATTAATATCGTGTCCGTCTAGATTTAATTCCAACATGCTTGGATTGAATTTAAAATTTTTGTTAGAATAATATTTAATCCAAGTAAAATCATATCCCCATGCTCTGTTTCTAGTTTTGATGGAGATACGATTTTTGATGTAAATAGAATCAAATTTTTCAATATTTTCAATTTCTTTTTTATCAACTTCTGTAGTTATTTCTTTTCTACAATTTAATACATAACCTAAATTAAATGGTTCTCCTTCAAATTTCAATCCTTTATCTTTTACGATATGTAAACATTTACCCTTAGAATCAACTTCATATTTACCATTTTTTGTAATATAAGAAATAGTTTTAGATTCTTGTTTAGTTCTATAGTCAAGGAATACATCAGGAAATTTATCATAAAAGAATGTTAATTCATTCCCCGTTAATTGTCTATTTCTATGTCTAAGTCGGTATTCAATTTCTACATTTTCAAAATCATTCTCTCTGATATAGGAATAAATTTTAGGAAATATTTCTGTATGGAATTTTTTAAAATGTTTATTTTTGAATGCCATTATTATATTATAATATAATAATTTATATGATTAAAATTTATATTTATATATCATAAAATATATATCATAAAATATATAT
>Ga0114933_10002074_pt1 | contig 21401 bp, 39 predicted proteins | sample 4SBtaG_FD_89691 | JGI IMG/M metagenome (GOLD analysis project Ga0114933, IMG submission 89691) | Deep subsurface microbial communities from Kolumbo volcano to uncover new lineages of life (NeLLi) - 4SBTROV12_W25 metaG | ecosystem: Environmental > Aquatic > Marine > Volcanic | place: Kolumbo... | reverse complement strand
GAGACATCGTTGTCATCATCAAAGTCAAACCAAATGGTCTCAATAACTGCACTATCATAGTCAGTTTTGTTAGCTTCTGTTTTATTTCTAAATGCATAAACACTCACATAACAATTGGTAGAACCAATGTGTTTAAATACTAAATCTTGTCCTTCTTCGTGGGAAGAGAACGTTGCTATTCTTGCTGGTGTTCCGAACTCTCTAAACACAACTCCTCCATTTCAACCACCCAAGACATAGGGATTGCTATCAAGTCTACCCCATCTAAATCAGTGTAATGATAAACTATCACGACTGCTCTTTCATCTTGCGCTACTACTTCCCCTACGGTTTCACAGTAGCAAAGGTGTTCACTCGGGTCATCAAGATTAATCTTTCTGATACCTCTTTCATTAGTAGCATCAAGCCACTTTACTTTCATTAACGGACCATTTTTACCTAACATTTTAATTCCTCTACCCACTCTTCAAAGAGTGTGGCTATTATAGAGTTATCCCCAAATGTTTTGAAATATTTTGCATTTGGTGGTGTGTCAGTAACAAACACAGGGCTCTCTGGTTTATCAAATAAAAGCCTGTCATAAGGGACTTGCTCTACTTTCAACCAATTTTCTGTATTCATTTTATGTTCCAGTGTATTCGTTTCATTTGACCATATTGTGATATGATGGCCATTCTTTGTTAACCATTGCATAAATTCTACTACGTTTGCTAGAGGTTTGTTAGTGTGGCTGATAACTCCTTCCATATCAAAGACTAGATTCATTTTACTTCCTCTATCTCAATCAAAGCGACATTACCTAATCGCCACACTAAATATTCTACTGCCACAGGATAAAAAATGATGATAAATATCATCACATCTATGTGGCCTAGCCAATTCATCTAGCTACCTTCTTTATCCAATTCAACCATTTCTTACCGACTACTTTCCAATCATAGTGCTTTAATGCGTACTTACGTGCATTTTCACTGTGTTCTTCTAATAAGTCACGGTTGTTATAATAGGTAGTAAAAGCTTTACAAGCTTCTTTTTCGTCCCATAAAGCCCTTTGTGGTGCAGCTCTGATAGGAGTGTCCCACATTAAATCTTTGTAGGGTACTAAAAATCCACGGTTAGTTTGTATGAGATGTGTGTCTCCGTCCTCTCCGTGTGGTTTAAGCATTTCAGGTGGACATTCTGGTTTATCTGCACCAACCAATTCGTAGCTAGTAGTGTAGTTACATATAACATTAGGTACTCCACAAGCCATAGCTTCTACTGTAGGTATACCAAAGCCTTCTCCACCAGTCGGTAGAGCGTGAACATCCATTAGATTGTAGATACCTACCATAGCTTCATCGTCTGGGTTTTCACCTTGTTCTAGGTTACCCATTGTAGGTGGTAGTAAATACTCTCTGATATCATAAACATATTCGCTAGTCATATATTCTATATTCCAGCCCATATGGTCATTCCAATCCATATGCAACATTAGTTTTGCATCTTCAGGGGTTAAATCATTTTGTTCAACAAATAGTTTGAATGCTCTTAACAAACGAGGAATGTTTTTTCTGTGTTGATTACGAGCCACACATCCTATAATAAATGTATCAGGGTTTGGTTTAGGAACTTCTTTTGGTTTAAAGAAATTACAATCTACTCCGTGTGGTATAGTTGTTATATCTGCTTTCCAAGACGCAAAATCTTCTTCCATTACAGTTCTGCCATACTCTGCCATAGCCACTGGATGGTCTACGTGCTCTAATGTACTTTGCCATTGTGGTATAGAAGGTTGTCCATCAATAGGAATAATAGAACCAAGTTTAAATCTAGGTTTGTTAGACATCCTGTAAGCTTGTTTAGCTAACTTTTGCATCTGTTTCATATTTAATCTTGCACCTTGTTCATCTACTAATGGTAAATTACATCCAGTAGGTATCTTAGCGTCTGTCATATATGCAAACATCTGAATATCTAAATGAGTGAAAACGAGGTCTGGTTTGAATTGTTCTATCCACTGTGGGAAAGACTTTTCACCAAACTTTTCTTGGCCCGGATACATAAAGGGAAGTAATTCAAAGCTTACTTTCTTTTCTGTCTGACCTAGAGGCCACGGTGTTTCCCAATTAGGTTCGTGCTTAGGGTTCTGGCATCCTGCATAAGCTACAGTATGTCCTTCTGCCGCAAATATACTAGCTATACATCTAGTGTTCGTCCCAAAACCAGTAGGGGCCCAAGGCGAATCACTGACAACTAAGATTCTGAGTTTCTTCATTGTTGTTTGCTTCCTTTTATTGCTATGACTTCTGTTCTATTCACTACTAAAAGTCCTTTAGAACCTTTTAGATAAATAAAAACATCATCATCTTTAATTATTTTGCCACGACCTAGTTTGGTCCGACCTTCCTCTTTCCATACAATTTTAACTTCTTCGTTTTTGTAATATTGTGTTAGTGTTATTTCGTTTTCTTCCATTTCACCATCCCCTCAGGGCAAGTCAAAAAGAACGTAAGTCTATTTAAAACTATTCCAAACGCTTAAACTCAGTCATTGGGATAAATGCATAATGACTTAACTCTAACGCACCTCTGTCAGTACGAGCATTATATCCAAAACGCATAGTTGCTTTTTCAAAATCCACATAGTATATACCATCTGTAAAGTTAATAACAAACAATGCTTTGTGTCCGAGCCCTACCAACCGCAATGCTTTGCGTATTTTAATTGAAGGAACTATCGTATCAGCGTATGCGTCGTGAGCATTTCTTCTAGATTTTATTTCCACAAAGATATTTGATTCAATGTCCCACGAACAGTAATCGAAATGGTCATACTTACCAAGCTTTTTGAACTCAGGGCGGTCTGGATATATTTTACTAAGATGTTTTATGACTATAGGTTCTTTCTTAAGACCCCAATCATAATCCTTTTTTACATTTACATAAGGCTTTTTAATTACCATATCATTATCACCATCCACATCCATATCGTAGCAAATATAGCAAACAAGATTATCCCCTCTGCTTCTTCTAGCTGTCGTGGGTTATTCCACACTTCTTTTAATCTTTTAATCATTCTTTTGTCATCCCTCTTTGTTCTGCCATTTCCTTTCTGATAGCACACTCTAAATGTAAATCTCTATCTGCTAAATAATCGTATTCTGTTTCGTATGTGCTCTTACCACACTCTGCACAAATCCACAATGTTTTATCAACGTCAGTAGTCATATCTTCAAGGACCGCATCTATTTGGGACCTTAGTAGGTATAAACTTTTCTTTACTTGATTCTTATGATAACATTCATCACATACATAATTTTTAAATGACTTAGATATTATTCCTTTCTTTTCACAGTATAAACATTTTGTTTCTTGTTCGCTCATATAACACCTCCTATAATTACGTAACATTGTTGGCAGTAAGGGTTTCCTTCTGCATCTCTATATCTTACGTAAGGAGGGTGTAGATTCCATTTGCATAACTTACAAACCATCATTCCACCTCGTTGTGTGACATTCAGGACAAGTCCATCCTTCTACTGCTTGACTATGGTAATGAATTGTTTTCTTAAACATAACACAATTACAATCACGACATACTGGTATTGCTTCTACTTCTTTCATATAAAATCTAACAACATCCGTTGCTTCCTATCTTTAACTGTAATTGGAGCTTTCTTTCTAACAAAATGAGATAGACCAAACTTCTTCAATAGATTACTTATGATATCCCAATGATATTTAATATCTATTTCATCAAGGTGTTCTACCTGCTCCATCAACTTATAACCTGCATTAGTCTTGTAGAAACTAAACTGTGTTCCGGGTGCTAAACTCATCCCTATTTTCTGAGCTTCTCTAGCAAGTTGCATAACTAAATCATTCTCAGTTTTGTATTCGTTTAGTTCTCTATTCATCGTGCGCATCTGTACGAAATCTTCCAGCACATAGTTTTCAAACTTGTATAAATCATTAATAAATTCTTGCGTAACTACATTATCAATCCTAGCATCTATTATTTTATCTAAAACTTTTCTATAAAACCTTGACCTGCTCTTAGATTTAAAAGTAGAACCGTGTTTTACTAGACTGCCATCTTCTTTACGCAGTACATAATTACCTATCTGAACCCAGAAACCTTCTTTAAAAATATCCTTTTCAACCTCAACCCACTCTGGCTCTGACGCAGGGAAAACATCCTTAGTAGCTTTTTGTAATGTGTGATTAACAAAATCTACATCAACATCAGCGTTAGTGTTTACACCATCTGTGTGTATGTATACAACTACATCTCCTACGCTCATTTCTATTGTCTTACGTGCACCCATAATTAACCAACGAGCTACACCAGTGATAGCAATACCTACTGCTAAATCACCATACGACATATACGGATTAGTGTTAGCTCCATAAAATGTATTGACCATAATCTTCAAAGCATTTGATGCACTCTTACCTTCGTGAGTGTTCTGCCTTTTATAGGGCTCCCGCATCTCTTTAAATTGTTTACACATCGTATATAAACCAGACTTTCTGCTCTGGTCTACTTGTATAATAACATTCTTTTCTATAACCTTGTCAGGTATTACTAGAATCATTTCTTCTTCGCTCACTAAATGACCCTTCCTACACCCAAAATTCTTGATATCATATTCTTCGTAACCGATTATACGCGTGGTGTCGGGACCTAAATTCAAAGCCATTGCTATGCTTGGATACATAGATTTAAAATCTACTTTATAATTTTCTCTGTGGAAACCGGGTTTGTATAAATCAATGTGAGCAGCTTGGAAACTAGTGTGCTCGTGTCTATCTTTGTTCTTATCTAATGTAAGTATACCTTCTTTATACAAAGAACGACCTTGTAATACTTTAGTCATAAATGCATCAGAGCCATTCAATAGACTTGCTAACGGCACTTTCAATAACTCAGCTATAAACAATTGCTGAGGAAAGTAATGGTCAAACAAATGTTTAGTAACATCTACATCACTAACAACATATTTGTATATCTCTTCATAACTATAATCTAATAAACTTCTACCTGCCCAATCTAATTCGATAGGGTCTTGTCCATAGAATTTTGCTACACTCTTAAGACTCTTTTCCATACCTGATAATGCATAATCACGGCGTGTAAAATTCATCACATCTACTATAATCCTACCCCAACATTCCATTGTATTCTTTTTTAAAGTTAGGTTTTGTTTTAGTTCAGTCTTTCTAAACTCTCTATTAAAATAAGGTTCGATAGCTATACCGTGTTTCTTAGCTCGAAACTCTATCTGAGGTATGTCATAATAAATATTATTGTAACCATAAATAATGTCAGGGTCATACTCAACTATATAATCTAGAAATCCTTGTATACAAGGCTCATCATCTTCATTGTCTCGGTCCCAGAAAAATACTTTATGTTTACCATCGTCAGTCTTTACTCCTATAGAAACAACAGGGTAATCTTCTCCGAATGGAAAGGTGCTATCAGGAGAATAGGTTTCTATATCAAAACACATACTCTTTAGATTTGGTGTAGAAAACTTACCAAAAAATTCGGGGTGTTCAATACATATTCTTTCTATTTCATTCCTAGAGACACCGTCTAGTACTGCGTTATGAGGGATACGGTCTACACCAAGCTCCCCAATGTTCTCAACGTGATACTTCTTGTAGTATCTAGGCTTCTCTTTACCTAAAACTCTATACTTTTTATCTTGTTCAGGTAAATAATAACAGTGTTGTCGGGGTGATTTGATAACTAGTTTATCACCACGGCTCCACATTATAATGTTCTGTGCTCCTGTTTGTTTGTTAACTGTTTTATGACTGGCTTCAGCTATTAGAGGTATCTTCATCTTCCTCCTTCACTTCATTCGTTATATTCTTAACCTTTCCTTTTGTAGTATCTACTACTACTTCCACTTCGTCTTCTTCTTTAACCAGTGGTAAATTCTCAACCAGTATCAAAGCATCTAAGATAGCATTGTAAAAAACATTATGTAATATGTTCTCATCAGTAGGGGCTCCTCCAATGATTACAGGCTTTGTTTTTATAGCTTTATCTTTATGCCATTGAAGACACGCACCTAAATCTCGAATCCAGCGTAAACGGTTTTCTTCTGGTGAAGGGGTCATAGTATGTCAAGGACCTCCGGTATTAAACCTTTTCTGCGCAAACTTTCTTTCTCAGTCTTAGTATATCGGTAGACTAAGTCTGACTTTTTGTCTTCTTGAATCTGCCATTTTTTTATAATAACTAAATCACCTACTCTCGTCCACATCTTTTTCTTTAACTTTCCACCTATACGCACCATCCTAGTCATATTATCCTCGCAGAAAGCTATTAATCTAGAACCGCCAGACACTTCTCTAACTATGCCCATTAGTTCACCTCGTGGTTTGTATGGTAGTTTCATTCTACTATTCGAGCCAGTTCGCATAGTCATCAACCTCCTCTTCTTTTTCAGCTACGGCAGGTCTATAATCTGTACCGAGCGTAGTTTTTTCTAACGTAAATGGATTTACCACTTCTACATTACGACAATATCTACTAACATATTCGTCAGCTACTTCCTTAGGCCACGTGTCATACATAAATTTTTCTGTGCTCGCAAGTAATTGAACCCAATCAATTTTAGTCTTAGGTTCTTTAATTAAAGGTGACTTAAAATATAACTTCTTACCGTCACTCTCTTCCATTTCTAAAAAGCCTAACATCTGTAATGATGCAAGTAGAGGGTTGATATTTTTAAGAGCAAAGGGTAACCCTGCACTTCGAGCAGCTTGTTGTATTTCATTTCTGCTCATTTTAACTGTCTCCCCTGTGACCATACCAAAGTTATCAAGCTCTGAATCTGGTATTAAATGTAATATGTCTGTGCCGTGTGAAGGCATCTGCAAACACTCAGTTACGAACGCATCAATATATATCTGAACTGCTAACCAATTATGTTTTGGAGTAACTAATCCATATTTAACTCCTTCTTTTTCTAAGGTTAGTATTTCGTCAGGGTAAAACCTAGCTACTGCATTTATTAATTTAAGAAAGTAATGGACTTTACTACGAGCTATAGGAAACAATGTAGGGATGACATCAAATAAAAACGGTGCGCACGGATTCCTAATCTTAGTAGCACTCGCATCATCTCTAGCTATAATACAATCACGTATGTGTTTTTTAAGCTTATCAATCTCTTCATTATCCATTGTTTGTAGATTTTGTTGAGGTGAAGCAGCTTGGTTTAATTTGTATTTTAATACAGTTTCTGTCTGGCTTACTGTAGGATTAGTGTGTGTCACCATATATCTACGCTCTAACTCAGCATCTAAAAAAGCATCACCGCGCTTGTTCTCTACAGCTTTACACATAAATACAAACTTAGGATACAACGTCTGTTGTCTTATATCACCTATAGTAACATCAGTTCTTTTGCGTATAGCTGGTCTATCATCAGCCCACGTTTTTAATATTTCAATAATATTTTCTGGGCACTTCTGTGCTTCAGGGATAGCAATGAAACGAGCATTGTTCAATGTATCCATATCATACCAGAGAGCTGTGTCTGATAACTGCTCAATAACTTGATAGGATATACCTGTTCCCTCTAATAATCCAAACACTGCATTCATAATGACAGTCTTTCCTGTTCCACTGTATGCGTTAATCAAAAAGTTTGTGTCCTCAAGTAAGTAAGATAGTGCAGCCGTTACAGCTAACTTATCTTCACCTATAATAGGAACCAATTCACCTTTTTCATTACGAACGTTGTGGAAGTATCTAACTAAATCTGTTAGTTCAAATTGGCTCAATGTCTATACTCCTTCGCATTCCTTAAATCTATTACGTTATTCTCTAATAAACGCACCGCATATGTTTTAGCATCCTTATCAGATACAGAGGGTGCTTTTTCTTTTATTAATAAAAAGAAATCAATTAATGACGCTATTGGTTTACCATCATAATCAAGTAACTTTAAAATGACTTCTTCAGGGACTACCCATTTAAAGTCTTTAACTCTATTTTGAAAATGGTCACTCATTGAAGGTCTTAGAACCTCAGTAATGAATACCTTTTCGTTTGTTTTTACTATATCATATCCCTGTGTTTTAATACCAGCAGGGGTTGTTATTGTCCCCTTCGAGAACTCAAATATGAGGTCACAAGGATTAACATTATCATCAAAGAGACTACTAAAAATCCTTTGATAATGGGAATGAGTGCTAAGGTTAGCATCAAAATAGTAAATGTTGTCGTCGTTTCTTCCACAGTATAATCCGTAGGTATATCTGTGCGCTTGTTGGAATCCTTTTTTACAAAGAAAACATTCGTTTCCTCTTTCTTCCCAGCAGTCCACCATCATCCTTTTGCCACTGTGCCAGTGTTTTATTCTGTGCAAAGGATTAACAAAAGCAAACTGCCCTAAGGCGGTCATTGAGTTCTCTAACCAAACTCTCGCACTTTTGGGCGATTTTATCCAATCGCTATACCTGCTCACCTAATTAGTCTTCCAACTGTTTTTTAGGGGCGGCGCCTGATTTGGCCTTTCTCATCAAGCGGAAATATGGTTTGTTGTCGCCCTCTTCATAGTAAGAGTTCTTAAACATTACGAATTCCTCGCCTGTGTTCTGGTCTTTACCATTGTAATAGACCTCTCCATTTTTACTTTCGTTGCGGAACATTCCGCACATCAAGTCCAGTTCACTTTTTGTGTTGTTGTATTGTGGCATAGTTATACCTCTCATTACGCATACCGTGTTGGTATATAAAGTTAATCACCTTGCTCAGTAGGCCACCAATAAGGGTAGCTTTCTATCTCAAATGTTGTATACTTTATAGGTTCATCAAAGATGTCACTGTAAAAGTCATAATCTTTGCGTAATAAATTCATTCTGTGTGATTTGTGGAACTCTTCATTACCCATCCACGGCGGTAGCTCATACTTCTTAGAGTCTATTGTGTAGAGCTCCATAGTATTGTTGTATCCGCGTTTAATCCACTCTTTTATCATACAGTTTGCATAGTACTTAAGGGCTTCTTCATAACCTTTCCACATAAGCACAGCAGGATGTGTTTTCCAACCTTTTTTGTTATACTCAGGGTCGAGCGCATTGAGTATCTGCTTTGCTTCTACTCTTTGCTTACCTAATCGTTTATAATCAAGCATCTCTGCTGATATGTGAAATATTCTATGGGGTAAGAATGTTTGCATTTACTTACTCTCCTTATTTTTCTTAACAAGTTCATCTAATCTAGTAGCATCGGACTTATGCACGTCAACTACTTCTAACTTGCCTGTCTCAGGATTAAGTTTAAGCATACTATCTGATAGAACTGTATTGATAATATCTTCAACAGCAGGCATAGCTTCTTTATTACTTACAGCTGCATCTACTCCGTCTTTCATACCAATTAAACAACTACCACATATCCATCTACCATATGTGATGCGAGCACTACGGTCTTGCCAACCTTTTGCTCCTTCAGTAACTTTGTATCCACAAAATGTGCATTTACCAAGCACTGCATCTTCTCTGAAACCACGCATCTAGTTAAACATTCCTTCCTCACCTGCATTAGTAGATTGAGGATTGTCTCCCATATCAAAAGTCTGCACTAAATGTTTATCACCGTGCAATTCTTTCAAGAGTTTTACGAACTTAGTAAGTTCTACAAATAACTCAGGGATATCAGTAGTACCAACGGGCATTACTTCTAGTTGCATCACACCTAACCTAAAACAATGTTTGTTTTCTGATTTGAGGTATGTATTCTCTACGCTTGTTTCCATAAAGCGTCTGGCCATAGCACCTTGCTCGGCTCCTTCTAACTCATCCATCTTCTTTTTTTCCGTTTCCGTCCATTTGTTCTTCATCTTTTAGAACCTCTTCCATTTTTTTGACATTCGCCCATATGAGCTTGTGTTCTTTGTCATAGAACCCTAGTTTATTTAAAGACTTGCATATTGATTTACTCAACCCATATGCTTCTCCAATTCTATTTTCTAAATCTATAACTATCTGTTCGATTTCATCCATTCTATTTAAAACATCTTTTATGTTTTCTGTGAAAGGCCACCAATTACTTCCTAAATCTTCTGTTCTTCGGTCTATCCTGTCCCGAAACTCGTTGCGGTTTTCCATTGTTATCACCTCTCTTTATTCTTTGGATTTGTTTCCCTTCTATTCTTGTGTTTAAGTGCTCTACATTACCTGTATAAGGGTTTAGATAGGCTTTTATCTTTCCCATCCAATAATCTCTACATATCTCATAAGTAGGTTCTAAACCTCTCACGCGCACCCAATCTTGTAAACGGCATTTCATTTTATTATTCTTGGCCCAGATATTTTCGAATTGTTTTTGTTTCATTCTAAATAATCCCTTACCATTTTAATACTTAACTTTAATGATTCATTGTCTGTAAAATCAGCTATCTCAAAGTCCATATCATTTAACATCTTTAAGGCTTCTTCTTTTTTCATATATCTGAGCAGTATAGCTACTAATTGTATGCCCTCAGCGACAGAAGTAACCATTACTTACCCTCCAACATCTCTTGGAATATTCTATCTATTGATTCCATAACACCTTTAGCAGGTTTAAACACTTCAATAACTGAGTCTATCGCATCAAGTAAATCTGGTGTGGCTGCATTCTCGTGTTCTTTGAGCACTTCTTTAATAGTCTTAAGTCTTTCAAGTAATTCTTTATGTGCGATGTATTCACGCATAGTAATTACCCTCATCTGAACCTTCATCAAAATCTTCTGGTCCTACTTTGTGTTCACCAAATAGCGCACCGTGTTGTTTCATACCATCTCGTAAGTGAGAAAGTTTCTGCTCAAAGAATTTCACATAAGCGAGCAACACTATAGTATCTCTTTTACCCATTTTAAATGATGACTCTATTAATCTTAATGCTTGTTTAATATTGAATGGAGTTATACTATTAAATAACTGAATCCATTTTTCATATGTTTGTCTGTCATTTGCATTATCGAGCAGAGTATCTATGCTAATCATATCATCTTCTTCATCAAATGCTTCTATGAATTTTTTCAGTATTTTTGTCATTTTATCCTCAAGTGAGAGGCCCACTTTGGTATCCGAGCAGATACCCATTCGGTAATGAATGAAGTATATTGAGTATGGGAGTGAGTGACTATGTCTTGGCTTCCGACGGCTCACAGGAATCAATTTCACCTGCTTGGATAACGGTTTGGACTACCCCAGTTGTGTAGCCTCGCCTCAAGTCATCTCTTCGACCATTCAATAATTGGTTCTTTCGAGACCTCTCTCAGTTCGGAGGCCGTAAGGCTTTATAAAACTTGCTCCCACAGTTTTCTCAAATCCCATCTCACAGGATTTGGTATCCTTTCGAGCTCAACAGAGTCTTTGCTATTCTCAATGTCTTCCCATTTTATAGACTTTTTAGTAGCTTTTTTATACATTTTATCAACGCCTTGTGGAGTCACAGCCCATACTCTTTTCTTGCGCGCTTCATCTTTTCTCAAAAGGAAAAATGAGCGCCCCCCGTTTTTCTCATTCTCAAGAGCATAATCTATTTGGTGACGGGGTATGCTTGCAGACTTACCATAATACAGAGGAAAAGATATTTTTCTCCGAGTAGTTTTACATTCAATAAGAATAGGTGTGCCTTTATACACTGCCATAAAGTCAGCAGGTTGCTTCTCAGCAATTGCACGGTCTACAAAACGTGAAACGTCATTAGTATCTTGTATACGGAACCAGAAACATTTTACTTTTTTGAGCGATTGTCTGATTTCGTTTTCGAACTTTTTACCAGTATCCATAAAATCCACTGCACATAGCAGTGAATGAGCATATATATAACTACTGTCTTGAGCCCTACTTCCATTTAGTTTTAACTCTTAAAAGTTGATTACAATCAGGACATCTATTGGTTGTCTTGTCCCATATAGCTGTGCATATAGAACACCAATTCCATTTCTCATACCCACCAGACGAGAAACGGGGTCCGATAGGACATTTATCTCCGTTTACCCAGACTCTCCCTGTGGGTTTGGTCATTTCTTCTTTCCTTTCTTCTTATCTCTTATCTTATATTCTTTCATCACAGCAAGTATCTCATCTGCGTTCGGACGGCGTTTCCCGTAGTGTTGTCGGAGTAGTCTCCTCAACGCTCGCATATCAGTCATCTCTCAGCACCCAGAACCACGCTTCTTCGCGCTCCCATATATCGTTGCCTTCATATATTTTATCTAATAAGCGCATCGCAAAATGAGCACAGTTGATAAGTATCTCATACCTAAAGGGTATAAAGTCAGGGTTGTCATCACCCGTTCCCAAATCTACCCCTATATCCTATCACTCTGTGTCTTCTCTGCTCGTTTAACCATTCTTCTTTCGTGTAGTGCTGTGAAGTATGCCAATTACGGCTGTAATGTAAATCCCATCTGCACGAATCACAATAGATTACACCACCGTAAGAATTAAAATCTTTCTCACAGTGGGAACATTCTTTTATGCACGAACTCATTTGTATGTGCTCTTATACAATCCTTGAGCTATCATATCTTCAAGAAACCTGTCTTGTTCTTTTAACGGCATCTCCGCTTCTATTATTCCACATATGTTATCAATGTGGTCTTTCAACAGTTCGATGGTTACTAAATCTCTTTCACACATCTCTGCTAACTCTACGCATTTTTTTCTTACTTCTCTTTCGTTCATTACCATTTTTACCTCTGATTTTGTATTTGATATAGTATGTCTAAACTAATCTCATCTGCAAAGTTCAAATCTACACTTTCCAGTCCGAGTATTATATTACCAATTTGGTTTATATCTCGTTCATCTAATTCTATTGTAAACTTATGGGTTCGGCTCATAGCACTCTCCACATTCTAAGCAACAACCTTCGAGCAGTTCACGACTACACGCTGGGCATCTTTCAGTATCATCATATCCGTATACTGTTATGCTCATTGTGCTACCATCCATAATATTATCAGTATTAACGCTGTAATCCAGATTAAATACTGTTCTTTATTTGTTAATTCACTTTTCATTTCTTTGGTTTCCTAAACCAATTGCGTTGTGATATACGCACAACAAATCTAAGCAAAGCGAATGCATAGGTTTTGTTTAGATGAATCCTACCATTGAGCGGTGGGTCTAACTCTGCTACTCTCTTTGCATATTCTTCGTCTGTTTCTATATGTCCTTCAACATCATAGTTTTTATCTGGCGTTGCGTCTGAACGAGTTTCGATGAGTATGGTCTTATCCTCATCATCGTATTCGAACGTAGCATATTTTAGTTCTCTTCTTATTTTCATTTATTCACCTGCTGTCCAACTTCCTATACTGCACGGAGCAAATATCATACAATCTGAGCAATACAATGCAGGGCTTACGCCTAAATAGTCGTCACCTGCATCGAACTTAACTGATTGATGACATTTTGGACAATTCATACCTGTCTCCGGAGCTCTGATATCTCATCTTCGAGTGTTTCTAACTTATCGAGTTTATCACCTATTCGGTTCCTCGTTTTAATGAGCGCTTGGATTTCACTTCCGCACTCATCTAATGTAGTTACAGCGTCACGGAAATCCTCTTGGACTTGCGCATTTTGTATCTGGTCTATTGCTTCACTTACATTATCATCGAGCCAATCTATGTGCTCTCGATAGTTCTCAGCTATACTATCGAACAAGTCGTCGTATTCGTCTTCTTTGTCCATTAGTAGCTGTTCTTTCTTGCTTACTTTTTCGTTTTCCGTTGTCATTTCTTTTCCTCTTTACTTTCTTAACTGGTTCTCTTGTAAGAACTCTGTTAAAATCTATAAACGAGCCACCAAGCTCAGCGCTTGGGGGTAGTTCATAATTCTCATATGGTGTTTTTGTCACCCTCTTCTTAAGTTTACTTTGCATTTTGTTTTAGTCTCCAAAACAATTTCTCTAATGTGTGCATCTCAGCACGTATCGAGTATATACTGAATTCAATTTGGTCCATAAGACTCACGTCTTCTTCGTCCCAACTCTCAGGCTCTGGTCCGCATATAGCGTCCAGCATTCTTTCTTTCTCTTTTTGTGTTATTTTTTCGCTCATTATATTTTGCTCCATATATTATATATGATTAACAAGGTATTGATATACCAAGATATATATCTACTAAGACATATATATACTTATCTATGCTCATCTCTTTTAACAGCTAAACAACGTTTACAATTTATATGATGAGGCTTATGCGTCCTCATAAATCTGCGCTCTTGTTGTGTAGTCTCGTGACCACAAACAGTAAGGGTTGATTTGCCCCCTGCTAAAAAATGTCTGCGCCTCATACTAAATCCTCAGCGTCTTGATTTGTCAAATTATTATCGCGCAAAGCTGACGGGTCAGTGCGTCGGTTGTCATAGAGCACAGCGTTAACTATCTCTCCGTTCTCATCCACAATCTCACCCTGTAAACTAATAGGACTATTATCGTGCACAACCTTATCGTTGAAAGCTTCGGAAATAGCCATAGCACAGAGCATATGCATTATTTTCTCTTCGTTCATATTTTCTCTTGTTGAGCAGTTTGGGGTCGTGCTCAGGACACCGAGTTGAAAACGCGCAATGAATTCTGCAGTGGTCCGCTCATCATACCGCACTCCAAATAAAGAGAACAAGGCAAGACAAAACCTATTTACGTTCTCAGTGACCACACTCTACGGGCGTTTTCTAAGCTCATACAGGGTGAGACCTATATAAGCTATTTGTAGGGAACAAAACCGAGCTTATTTAAGGAGTGGATATAAACCTGAATTAACAGGGAACGCTCAGGTGGAGAAACAAAAACCACCCGTATATCCAACTCGACTTTGTTCCTATCTACTATACTCGTTAGCTTAAACTACCTTAATGTTGACCCCCATCTATCTTTCGCAATGATAGGCTCAGATGCTGTAGTTTCTTCGTTAAAGAACATATGCAATCTATGTATACCATTTTTGTCTTCGCGCACACCTGCTCCATAATCAATATCCTTAAATTCAACAGGGCTAAACACTGAATCAAACGTTGTTTTTCTGTTCGGATGAACATCTATAATATGATTCGCTTGGTTCCTCCCGTATTGATGCGTATATGCTTTACCATTTTTATACATAGCATAACCGTAACGACCACCCATATAAACAGCAAACTCATTGTGCAAATCATCGTTTAGAGAGTTCTTTATAATGTGCAACCAGTTTGCTCGTTGCCATAACTTCTTCAAGCAACGTCTACTATTCTGTGTGCGCATAAGTTCACACTCTGCTACATTATATGCAGTCAAACCTGCTCGTATAACATCATCGGGAACCTCAATGGTTCCAACACTGTTTGTATGAGCATATGAATCATTTAAAAACATATCAAGTTTTGGGAGCCAATCAACTAAGCCTGTTATGAACCAATACTCATTACCTGTAGGCTCATTAAAAACAATAGGGTAAAGAGCATCTAATTCAGTGGTATTTATACTTGTTTTGTGTATTAATAAATCTCCAATTAAATGACCATCTGCATACATTTGTAATATTCTCGGTATCAACGTTCGTAGTTGCATTGTTGAGGCCGAACCTCTATGAATCCACGTCGCACCAGATAAATGTGCGCTCATAATAATTATCGCGTTGTGACTCATCGCTCCCTCTTCTATGACTGGTGACCCACATATCTCATCGTGCAGTGCTCGACCCTCTTCATTGACCGCATAATCTCTATACGGTTGCATAGAAGGCACCGAGTTACACGCTCGTGCTATTCTTTTCATACTTGTTTTACTTTTTATTATTATTTGCATTATCTTCTCCTTAATCTTCTGAGCAAATTGCTATCTCGCTTGCTCATACCTCTCAGCGCTCTTCGCGCTTTCTCAAGTTGCTTAGCATTCACTTCACCTTTCTCAGGGTCCTTACGGTAATTATGGTGTGAATACTTACGAACACCTTTAGCGTTTATATATGAACCAATGCCATACTTATAAGTTTCAGTTTCATCTGGCCATTTCTCGGCTTTACAATGCGAGCAATAGTAATGCTCAGTATCTAAGCCTGTATCACGTTTCTTGAGTGTATTATCCTCTTTGCAGTGTGAGCATATTCTTACGACCATACCGCCCTTAACTCTTCCTGATTTTCTGCTCAATTAAAATTCTTCTCCGTGCGAATCCCAGTCGCTTTGTAAGTTGGTTGCTTGATGTTCATACTCGCGTATCTCTTTGACTGATATACACGCATCACCGGCATTACCTTGAGATACAGTGAAATAGTATTGTAGCCTAAGTATTGCATCCGGTATGAGATACCACGCTTGTTCTAATATGAGCGATTTCTTAGTTTTAGATAAGCCCATATCTATATCTGATATTTCGTCATATAACTTATATTTACCATCGAGTATATCTAAGTCATCTACTATGTCCATAAACTCATCTTTTAGTTCAGGCAATTCTAAGTCATCAGCTCGCTCATATACAGTCAAACCTGATTGCTTAGACTGCACACCGTAGTAACCCCAATCGGAGTAACCTGAGTATGCACCTTTGCCGTAAGCACTGTATGAATAACTCTTGGTAGTATCTGTGAACTTAATGTCATCAGGGTTTGCTACAAAGTAATTATGCAATAAGGGCAGAAGGTCTAATTGGAATTTGAACGATTTAGCCAATTCTTTCATAGACGTATACTCACTACCACTGTGTGCATTGTGATAACCTGCAAATAAGTTTATACCATTAATATGTAGTTTGTCTACAATGTTAGACACATCACTAATCGAACCGGTTGTGGTCGATAGTCCGAATGGTTCACCCCATTCGTTCAATTGGGTCTTCATTTTGTCTGAACATAACTTAATGTCAAAGTTCTCCACAATTATATCTGTGTCACCGCGCCTGTCGATTGTAATACAAAAGACACAGTCGTCGAATTGGTCTGAGTGATGCTTCATAGCAAACTCCGAACCATTACAACCTGTTTCCTCACTAACACAGAGCAACGCGCTCAAAGGAACTCTTACGGACTCGTCTGCAAGTAATCTCAAGACTGACCAAACGCCATTCTTGTCATCTGCACCGATAACCTGATTATTACTCGAGCAAACGATGACATCGTCTTTTGTTTTCTTGAGTATTATCTCAGCAGGTGCATCTGCTACTGTGTCCATATGAGCGTTAACCAATATTCTTCGGCTACCTTCAATCGCGTTTTTAGCATAGATGTTACCTGCACTATCGAACGTATGAGGGATTTCATTCTCAGCTAACCAGTTACTCACATATGTTGCCATTGCGTGTTCTGCTCCGCTCGGACTGAATATCTCATACATTTCTCGCAGTAAATCTATACCGTTCATACCTTTCTTCCTCGATGATACGTCAATTAATTTGCTTTCGCACATAACTTCCTCTTCATCGCTGTATACGATTATTTCTTTTTTGCTCATTCTTGTCTCTCCACTTCGCGCACGTTACCTTCATAGGTTTCGCGTATTGCGAAGCTACTTATATTGGACTTACCTACACGAGCTAATTCGCACGCTTGATACTCATCATTGTAGTATGTCCATAAACTGTCAGTGTCTGGCTTTTCAAGCCATACGGGGTAATAGAACTCAGTCGCTAAGCGCAGTTCCATTGAGTCACTTAAGGCTAAACCACTATCTCTGGTTATGCCTTCTTGTAAATAGTTAGCTATGCTATAATCATCGTGTTTGCTACGGCAGTATGCTACAACTGATGCGTTGGAACCACCTGCAAAGTGTGAGCCGTGCTTATCTAACCATTCGTGCACTGCATTGAATACTTGTGTGTATACATCTCTCTTAACATTAGTATACTCAGTTAAATATAATCTGCTCGGAGCTACAATCAATCGACTATAATCAATCTCTCTCACTGTGCTCGTAGCATCTACAGGTTCTTTGTATTTATACCAGAACCTAATAACGCACCTACCAATAATCGTTTCTGGATTTTGGGGGTGATGTATAAGTAAGAATAAATGTGGATTACTCTGCATAGATATATGATTGAATCCGAGCCCACTAATATAATCGTGTGATTGACAAGAGCCTACAGATTCGTTGAAACTCTGAACTTTGTTGTGTGCATTAGCACCAAAGCCTATGCTCACTGGTAATTTGATAGTAAGGCCATTAGTGCAATAATCATTCCAATAATTCTTATTGTAAGAATCGAGCACATCGAATGGAGCTCGTAAGCTCTCATCATTTTGTGCTTGTTTGGTCATAGCATTGATAATCTTATTGACTGTTTGAATTAATGGTCTACCGTCTGGAAGTTTGCGACTTTTTACGCACTCTTTGAGTTTATCACGGTTCAGATGGTCAACATACATATCAACATATGGTTTACCGTGCTTTATGCTCAGGTCATTAAATAATTTCATACGCTCATCGTCAGTTTTACAATCGCGCAGAGCATCAGTCCACACTTGCTTATATTCCGCTATTTCTTCAACTGGATAACGGTATTCAACTCGTTCGCGCCTATCGTTTGTAAAGTATTTGTTTCTAATGTAGAAATGACATAAGTCTGAAAACAATTCAGCGAAAGGCTGAACTCTACCCAGCTTTTTGTGCGGACGATAGAAACTGTCTGTGTTCTCACAGATTAAATAGTCGAGCATACGACTGATTTTAACTGCGACCGGAGTAGATACTTCCACTTCAGTCTTATACCAACCTCTCTGTCCATACCCAAACGCACTCTTGCGTAAGAGCATATGATTATGGTCTAATGATTCGTATCGGCTATAGTAATCGGCGAACACACGGTGATGCATTCGAGCGTGTAAATTATCTTCGTTTTGAGCGTCAGTCAAATCTGCTGAGTTTGTAGGACTATGCACACTTCTGAGCGAAGCTTTGAGATATGCATCATCGAACGGTGACATATCGATTTGTTTGGTTCCAGTAAATGAACCTATCCAAACAGAATCTACTTTATTCTCATAACAATCACTGCACATACGCTCATCAATATAATCTGCACCATAGTTATCGTGAACTTCTTGTATGCACACATTTCTGTCACATTGTTCGCATTCATAAGCAGGGGATTCTGACGCACAAGAACTACAGAATGTGTTCTCACTGATATTATCGTAAATAGCGTGATAAGGTGTTAAGCAGTGCTCATTACACTCCCAACAAACGTCTGCATCTTCAATACAACTTGTGCAATAATCGTAGCTATTGAGATGCTCGGTTTCAGCTCTTGTTTTGTATCCACCGCATTCTCTGCAACGCACTCTGTCACTGTGGCAAGTCGAGCATACAATCATATGCTGACCGAGCGTAAAGATTTGTGCATCGTCACCATCACCGGTAATCGTTTGCTCACATATCTCACAGTTTGTGCTCATATTAAATTTAATTGTTTATAGCCTTCGGCTAATGAAGATAGGCTACGAACTATATAATAATGTCGTTGCGCATATTCTCGGTTCTCAGACCGCTCGTTTCTCATTATTCTATGCGTTCTCATTAGTTTTCTCATTTGTAGACACTTTTTGGTTTTGTTTGTAAATTGTAGAATTGTAAAGTGCTCAATCGAAGGCATTTAGTTTGCTCGATTGAGTCTTGATTGTTGTGCTCGTATTTAGTTTCCTCTTGTGAGCACTCGGGTAGTATTCCCTATGAGCAGTATTGTTTGGCCTTTATTGTTCCTATAAATGTATCCGCCACGCTCTTTCCAATTTGTTTCTTCGCTCATTTTTGTAATAACTCTATCACCTTATTTATATCATCTCTTGCTCGTATCAAATCTTCTACATAAACTTTCATTCCAGCTCCCATCACGCTCAAAGCAAATTCTATGCCTTGAGCAATACCGATGTATTCTTTTGCTTCTAAATGTCGCTCTGTTTCGTCTTGATTAAAATCATAGACAGTGCTCAAAGCTTTATCTCGCATTTCGCTCATTTTATCTAAAAGTTGACGCTCTTCTGTCCAACCTATTTTGCGCTCACAAACCGAGTCAATCAACTGCTCAACTGACTCTATTATTTTTGTGGCTTCTACTGTTCTTTCTTCGCTCATATTTATTTCTCTTTTTTGTTTTGTTCTCCACATATACATTCGAGCTTAAGACAAATGTAACATTCGTTCTTACGCTCTTCTTTTAATTCTGCTAAGAATTTCTTTAGTTCGCTCATTGGTGTCATTTATTTAAACACTCCATACAGTAAGGTAAAACCGCGCAACGGGGTTGCGTTTTACAGCTCATACAATATTTATATTCGCTCATTCGTCCTCTTCTTCATCTGAATACAAATCCAAATTTCTTCCGACTACAGCATAGAACTCATCCGAGCCTATCTCAACTTCTGTTGGGCTCTTCATCCGTGCATCTTCATCGTAGCGTTCCTCTTTTGATTGAACGAGCGTTCCATCTGGATGTCTTTCGCGCTTTGGTTCACAATGTCTGCACATATTAGTTGTTCTCCATTTGTCCGTCACCAACCTTTACGTATGCACTTATTGGGTCAAGACATAAGTGCTTATTCTCTGGCTCATTTAGGAGCGTAGCTAATTGATATATTACGCTCTCATTTATTTCTGTTTGTTTGTTCATATTTATCTCCTATTTCTGAAGTATTTGCGACCATCTACTCTGCTTATATCAGAGTGATACTCATTGCGCCCTTCGACAGGCCTCACACCGCTCGATTTATACAATCGCTTTGCTTTTAAGATTACATCTTTTAAGAGCAAATCTTTGTTCTGCTCTATGCTCGCAAAGAACTCTTCGAGTGCTCGTGTGCAGTGCCATAGTTCAATCGCACGGTCATCACCGAACCAAGCGGATGCAAACTCTTTGATTGTGCTAACCACAGGGTCATCTTCGCTCAAATAGCTTAACATAATTGCGCGGTTGCCGTGTTTCTCTATGTGTGCAATCTTACACATCAGTTCGAGCGGGTCGACTTTTATATTAGGCACAATTTCGGCGGACATAGGCTCAGATTCTTTCTCTTCTTCGCTCAATCGCACACCTCCATCCAAGCATTCTTTTGTTGCCGTAGGCTCGTTGCTGGAACCCTACCTTCGCGCAGATTCTTATTGTATCTTCTGCGCCTACGCCATTCTCTTTCAAAACATTCGGCCATCTCTGCTTTCGTGCGTTCCCATCCACTTTCTACGGGGTCAGGATATGGCACGATAGGCTCAATACCTTTTTCTTGACAGAACAAACCCATTTTAACATTCTGCTCACGACACCAATCCACATTGCTCGAATATGAAGGTGCATCAGCTCGATGCGTCTTTAGGTATATGCTCTGAACTCTGTTTTTATAGAGAACGTATCTACCAATCTTATCGCGCTTTACAGATTCCAAACCACGCTCAATAACTTCCAAAATCGCGAGCAGATGTTC
>Ga0114933_10002073_pt1 | contig 21421 bp, 21 predicted proteins | sample 4SBtaG_FD_89691 | JGI IMG/M metagenome (GOLD analysis project Ga0114933, IMG submission 89691) | Deep subsurface microbial communities from Kolumbo volcano to uncover new lineages of life (NeLLi) - 4SBTROV12_W25 metaG | ecosystem: Environmental > Aquatic > Marine > Volcanic | place: Kolumbo... | reverse complement strand
TATTTTCTCTGGCGAATCTAAGTTCCAGAGTTCCGGCGCGTCTCCGGACTGGAGACCTGCTTCAAATAAATTTGTGCCCGTGGCACCATCTGCTAAAAGCCATTCGGCATCGTCCAGCCGTCTTTCTAGCAAGTGCATTGTTGCCCCCTTAGAAAAGAATCGGACAAACTTCTACCACTAGCAAGCCCGTCGAGGCAACGATTGGGTTTTGGCTCGTTGCCTCATTTTATGTTAGCCTGCTTTTTTCAGAGCCTGTTCCAAATCCTCTAGAATATCGTCGATATGTTCAATACCAATCGATAGACGGACATAGCCTTCAGATACCCCCGTACTCAATTGTTCTTCCGGTGATAACTGACTGTGTGTTGTGCTAGCTGGATGAATAGCTAACGATCTGGCATCGCCTATATTTGCGACATGGTAAAACATCTCAAGAGCATCAATAAACCTTTGACCATTTTCTCTACCACCATCAAGTTCAAAACCCACAAGTCCTCCATAGCCACCCGACAAATACTTTTCAGCGTTATTTTTTTGTGGACCCGTCTGTAAACTTGGGTAGATTACGTTGGTTACACCAGCCTGTTTTGTTAGAAAATCTGCAACTTTTTTCGCATTACTACAGTGTTCTCTCATTCTTAATGGTAATGTCTCTAACCCCTGTATTACCTGGAATGCATTAAACGGTGAAAAGGCAGCCCCCAGATCTCGAAGTAATGTGGTTCGAGCTTTTATGATATAAGCCACCGGACCAATTGGCTCAACGGCTTTGACCCAAACTGCTCCATGATAAGAGGGATCCGGTTGGTTTAGCGCCGGTTGTCTTTCTTTATGATCCTGCCAAGGAAAATTACCCCCATCCACCAGGAGACCGCCAATGGATGTTCCATGACCGCCTATATATTTTGTGGTTGAATAAACAACCACGGCAGCTCCGTATTGAAAGGGTCGGCAAAGAATCGGTGCGGCTGTGTTATCCATAATCAAGGGTATACCCAAAGCCCTTCCAATATCAGCCACCTCAGCTATAGGAAACACATTCAGCTTTGGATTTGGAAGTGTCTCAGCGTAATACGCACGCGTTTTTTTGTCGGTCGCTCTTTTGAAATTTTCTGGATCAGATGGGTCAACAAACCGAACCTCAATACCCTGATCCCGCAATGTATTATTGAAAAGATTCCAAGTCCCGCCGTATAGATCTGTGGAGCTTACAACATTGTCGCCAGCCTTTGCGAGATTTTGAATGGCCATTGCGGATGCTGCTTGCCCCGAACTGACCGCTAATGCAGCCGCTCCACCCTCCAACGCCGTAATCCTCTGTTCCAATACGTCGCAAGTGGGGTTCATTATTCTCGTATAAATATTTCCAAGTTCGGAAAGGGAAAAAAGGTTTGCTGCATGTTCGGTATTTTTAAACTGATAACTCGTTATTTGATAAATCGGCACCGCAACCGAACCAGTCGTAGGGTCTGCTCGGTGACCAGCATGCAATGAAAGAGTTTCCGGGTTTTGTGAGTTTTTTGTCATATTACTCTTCTCCAAATGTTCGTTTTCACAAATAATTGAAAATATGTGGTCTTTGAAAACGCCGACGGAGAGATCTACTTAGATAGAAACGAAGTTACCCGCGTCACTTTACTCTAAGTGGGATAACCTCCCACGCTTTAGCGGCACTTTTTATGCGCCCGCAAGCTGAAGCTCAAATCGGCGCAAAGGGATAATACCTGTAATAACAATAATGTCAATATATAAAGATATGTTTATATTATTGTAACAAAATTTTCCTGGCGCATCAGTGGCTTTACACGTTAAAAAACTATTTATCCCTGATTAGAGACAAATTATTTTCAGGCTATCTAATGCCCAAATACAAAATAAAGATTGAGTACAATGGCTGCGATTATGTAGGCTGGCAGCGCCAAGATAATGGCCCTTCTATTCAGGCGGCAATTGAAGGAGCCGTTTTAAGCTTTTGTAGAGAAAAAGTGGAGGTGGTAGCAGCCGGCAGGACCGATTCAGGTGTTCATGCGTTAGGTATGATAGCACATTTTGAATTAATAAATAATATTTATGACCCTGCTACCGTCAGAAAAGCACTTAACTTCCATCTTGGCGCGCAGCCTATAAAAATTATTGATACAGAGATCGCGCCCGATACCTTTCACGCTCGCTTTTCTGCTATAGAACGACGTTATTTGTACAGAATCTTAAACAGGCAGTCGCCACCCGCTTTAGATACTGGGAGAGTTTGGTACATTCCTCGCAAACTTGATATTGTTAAGATGAACCAAGCAGCTGAATCGCTGCTAGGAGAACATGACTTTAGCAGTTTTAGAGCTAAAGATTGTCAAGCAACGTCTCCTATCAAAACACTGAATATGCTAAAGATAAGCCAAAGCAATGACGAAATACATATCACAGCTTACGCAAGGTCCTTTTTACACCGACAAGTAAGAAATATGGTAGGAAGCCTAAAATTGGTTGGCGAGGGAAAATGGAGCCCAACCGAGGTAGAGAGAATACTATTAGCGAAGGATAGAGCCGTGGCCGGACCTACCGCACCACCCGAAGGTCTATATTTTTTAGAGGTCATTTATTGATAAATTTTATCTAATAAAACCTAAGACGCTAATCAGCGTAATGCTAAACAAAAAGTCAAACACGACAACACCAACAGCTGCCAACCGCGAAACCCGAAGCTGTCGACGTGCTATTTCAAAAAACAAAAAGATAGCAAAAGCATAAGCTAAAAAAAGTATGCCAGCCCCAAGGTGGTTGCTCCCAAGACCCCCGCCTATTAACGTTGCAAGCGCAAAAAGATATCCTGTAGGAATTGATGCCCAATTATAAGGAATGATATACTTAAGGGCTTTGTCCTCTAAATCCAAATATCGGCAGAAATGGATAACTATTAAGGGATAAAACAACCAGTTAATAGTGTAAATCAGAAGATCTCGCGCACCATCAGATATACTGTAAGGCATTTCACCAGAAGCTGATATGCCGACTGCCGTAATAATCACATTTGCCGGCAAAACTAAAATAGCTGCAATAAACGACCGCCAAAACCCAGCTGTCGAAATATTAAAGAAGTTTCCCGCCCCCGGATGATTTTTTAGGATAAGCCAAATTCCAAATAACGCTTTGGTTAATTCGGATGTTAGAGTACCCATAAGATTACATTTCAGCGCGCTTGAAAAAGCGATCTAGTAACTCAGTATATATATCAGTTAACAATTCTACATCTTTAATTTCGACATGCTCGTTAATTTTATGCATTGTCTTGCCAACAATACCAAACTCAACAACCGGACAATATTTTCTTATAAACCTGGCATCTGATGTCCCCCCGGTTGTGCTCATTTCCGGCGAGGTTCCAACGACATCTTTTATTGCAGAAATCAAATCCTCCGATAATGCACTTGGTTCAGTTATAAATGCATTTGAAGAACATGCTGTTTCAAGCTGATAGCTTCCCCCAACTGAATCAAAGTGACCTCGCAACCATTCTTCTATATCTTCAGCGGTCCTGCTATCATTGAACCTTATATTGAAACTGGCCGTCACTTTTTGAGGTATAACGTTTGTAGCGCTATTTCCTGTATCGATTGATGATATTGCTACAGTGGTAGGTGGGAAATACTCCGTCCCCTGATCCAGCTGTTCCTCGGCTAAAGGCTCCAACATTTTTACAAGCTTTGACAACGGGTTTTCCGCCAAATGAGGATAGGCTGTATGTCCCTGGACTCCCGTGACGGTCAACCAACCCGTAAAACTTCCCCTTCGCCCAATCTTTATCATTTGCCCAAGATGGTCTGGATTTGTAGGTTCACCCACAATACAAGCATCAATCAACTCATTATTCTTTGACATCCAATCAAGAACTTTGATTGTTCCGTTTACGGCCGGGCCTTCCTCATCACCCGTAATTAACAAACTAATTGAGCCAGGGATCTCTTCGCCAACGTTCGATTTGTATTGCTGAACTGCAGAAATGAAACTTGCTATCGCAGATTTCATATCTGCAGAACCACGTCCAAAAAGTTTCCCATCTAAAACCACTCCCGAAAACGGGTCTTCACCCCATTCATCTCTATCACCAGGCGGCACAACGTCCGAGTGCCCAGCAAAACAGAAATTAGGGCCTCTATCACCAAGCCTGGCATAGAGATTATCAACATCTGGAGTTCCACTCTCCGAGAAAAGCAGCCTCTGACAACGAAAGTCCAATTCCTCTAGAACATTCTGAAGTTCGTCTAATGCACCGCCTTCATCAGGAGTTACACTTGGGCAACGGATAAGTCTCTGACTAAGCTCAACCGGATTTATTTTGTCGATAACTGCTTTAGACATTTAATCGCGCAGAAGCTCATTTATTGATGTTTTGGTGCGTGTTTGCTCATCTACCTGTTTCACAATTACAGCACAATACAGCGAAGGCCCTTGAGACCCGTCGGGCAACGTCTTGCCTGGCATTGCACCTGGAACTACAACTGAGTACGCAGGTACTCTGCCTATAGAGATTTCCCCTGTTTCTCTATTGACAATCTTTGTTGAAGCACCAATGTAAACGCCCATGCTCAACACGGACCCTGTTTCGACAATAACACCTTCCGCCACCTCAGATCGGGCTCCTATAAAACAGTTATCCTCAATAATCACTGGATCTGCCTGCATTGGCTCCAGTACACCTGCGATACCCGCCCCTCCGGATATATGACAGTTCTTACCAACTTGGGCACATGAACCAATTGTGGCCCAAGTATCAACCATCGTTCCACTATCTACATAAGCGCCTAAATTGACAAAACTTGGCATTAAGACGACCCCAGGAGCTATATATGCGGAGCGCCGCACGACACAATTTGGTACAGCTCGAAGCCCTGAACTTCTGAATTGCTCATCTGACCAGCCCGAGAATTTTGATGGCACCTTGTCCCACCAAGTCGAAGCACCTCTCTGATTATCACCAGGACCACCCGATATTTTTTCCATATCGTTAAGTCGAAAAGATAGAAGGACAGCTTTCTTTAGCCATTGATTTACCTTCCATTTGTGTTTGCCTAAAGGCGAGGCCACACGCTGCTTGCCTGAGTCCATAGCTTCTAATGCAGCTTCTACCGCATCTCTTATATCACCAGTAGTTGCGCTTGTAATCGATTCGCGATCTTCCCAAGCTTTATCTATAATGGACTCCAATTGGCCTTCACCCATTTTTTAAATCCCTTTATCTGTCGTCAATACGAGTTAAAATTGAAAAATGCTTTTCAAACGAAATAGTGTCAAGCAAGAACACCAATATTAAAACCAAAATACTCAAACAGTTGCTAGCCAACTTTTCAGGTCACTTATTTCCTCATCAATATGTTCTGAGGAAAAATCTTTAGAAGACCAATCTTTATCATGTTTAAGCCAGACTGTTCTTATTCCGAGATTTGAGGCAGGGATAAGGTTCTTTGCCATATCATCGATCATCGCCGAAGCAGTCGTAACAACGTCAAACTCATCAACCATAGCCTGATAGGTGACCGGTTCTGGTTTTGGTACAAAATTAGCTGCTACAATATCGAAAATACCTTCGAAGAGATGTCCTATGCCTAATTGTTCTGTAATTCGTTGAGCATGTGGAACTGAGCCGTTAGTAAAGATCAATCTTCGCCCAGGCAAATTTTCCAATAATTTCTTTAGAGCCGGATCTGGTTCAACATCACTTACATCTATATCGTGAACAAAATGTAGAAACTCTTCTGGATCCATCCCATGCTCAACCATCAGGCCACGCATAGTAGTTCCGTATTTCAGAAACATTTCTCTTTGTAAGTCCTTAGCTGCGCTCTCCTCCAGTTTAAATTTGTTTTGAATGAAACCAGTCATACGTTTTGAAACTTTAGCAAATAAATTTGTCCCAACATCGTACAAAGTGTTATCTAAGTCAAAAATCCATGTGTTTATAGTCTCTTTTGATATAGTCATAATACCTATTATTGCCTCTTTTTTTGAACAATGGCACCCTATGGTTATTTTAATAATCTATTTTCAAACAGATTTTTTGGTTTTTGTTTATTTGTACAACTCACATTCGATACTAAAATGTTGCCATGAGTAAATATAAAGATTTTACAAGTCTCGCAGCCGATTTTGCCTGGGAAACCGATATACACGGTAACATTACGTATATAACCGGGAAAAAACGTTTTGGGTACCAGAACTCGCAACTAGTTGGTCTAGAAGCCACTAAATTACTGCATAAAAGTTCCTCACCAAGTTCGAAGCGTTATTTAATATCAAAAAAACCCCTGGTTGACGCGGAACTAGTGATAAAGCAAGCAAATGGGACCCCGGTAACACTCCAGATTTCAACAAAACCTATTTTTGATAAGGACGGACTTTGGAGGGGTACAAGGGGAATTGGAAAAGACGTTAGCCTAGATCGATATAGAGATGTTGAACTTGCCGCGGCTCAAAATAGAGAAAGAGTGATTAGCTTTATTACGCAATCTGTGAGAGAAACTGAGGCCTCTAAGGAAGGTCTAGAACTGGTATTGGAAGCAATAACCTTGAGTCTAGCCGTAGATGGCTGTCAGATAATTAGGTTAAAAGAAAATATAAAAAGGGAAGTAATTTCCACATTTGGCGTCATGCCAGCCCCAATATCTAAAAAGATAGACGTTGGCATAAACAATCGTTTAATTTTTGACCACAGAAACCTAAGGTGTATTGCACAAGTCACAAAATATCACCGCGAAGTGAATGGACTTCTAGTTTCTTGGGGCAAGGGGGCCAGTGGAAGTTGGAATGACGATGATCTATTTCTATTTGAACGATCTGCTGAACTTATAGGGATTGAGCTAGAACATTTAGCAAATCGCGAAAGGCTAGAGTGGTTATCGACCACAGACCACCTTACGGGTCTTCTAAATAGAGGAACCTTCGAGACATACTTAACAGATAGGGTCTTTGCGAAAACCGCAAACAAAACGCCCACTGGTGTTCTAGTTTTTATAGATTTCGACAATTTTAAGCTTATTAATGACTCACAAGGGCATAAAGTAGGAGACAAAGCCCTTATCAAACTGGCCAATTTTCTGACTACGATAGCGCGCCCCGGAGACTTAGTTTCTCGATTCGGTGGAGATGAATTTGCGATATGGCTTAACGATGTTGATAAGTCCCAGGCCAGAAAATTACTTCAACCACTTCTTTTTAATAAAAACTTCATTAGAGAATTTTCAGTCGATCAGCGCAAGCCGTTTGGAATTTCAGCTGGAATTGTTAGCCTGGACAGAAGCCGCGACGAAACCTCCTCCGACCTCATAGAACGGGCGGACGTTTTGATGTACCAAAGAAAAAGAAATAAAAAGCGTCGCCAAGCCTCTAAATAGACACTAGTTATCTCTAATAATCGTACCATGCCCCTGGGATGTGAATAATTCAAGTAGCACCGCATGGGGAACTCTTCCATCAAGAATTACCGCTGCCTCTGCACCTTTCCTTACTGCTTCAATGCATGTTTCAACTTTAGGGATCATGCCGCCTGAAATAACACCATCCTTCTGCAATTTATTTGCTTGAGTAATGGTAAGTTCCGGTATCAACTTGCCGTCTCTATCGAGTACACCCTCTACATCAGTTAACATTAACATCCTTTGGGCACCAGTCGCTCCTGCTATAGCGCCTGCGGCCGTATCTGCATTGACGTTGTACGTTTGACCATCTTCGCCGTATCCTACTGGTGCTATAACCGGAATAAACCCGTCGGCGATCAGGGTATTTATCAATTTACTGTCGACAGCATCGGGTTCACCAACAAAACCTAGGTCTACTACCTTTTCTATATTGCTGTCGGGGTCTAATGATTTGCGCATTAATTTCTTTACAGTAAGCAAATTTGCATCTTTTCCCGAAATACCGACAGCCTTTCCACCGGATCCATTAATTGAAGCAACGATAGACTTATTTATTGAACCCGCTAAAACCATCTCAACAATTTCCACTGTGGCCCTATCTGTAACGCGCAGGCCGTCTATAAACTCACTTTTTATTGCCATCCTCTCAAGCATTAGCCCAATCTGAGGGCCACCGCCATGAACAACTATAGGATTAGTTCCAACTTGACGCAGCAGAACCATATCCGAAGCAAATGTCTTAAATAGTCCGTCATCCCCCATAGCGTGCCCACCAAATTTAACAACTACTCTAGAATCGGCATATCGACGCATAAATGGCAGGGCATCAGTTAAAATACTTGCCTTTGATAGCCAATCGCTTCGCGATTCAAGATCTGAACGGCTCATTGTTAAGACTCCCGTATTCAGGCGGTTTATCAGGTATACTAAATAATTCCAATTTTGTTCTTACAGCCAGCAGGATAAGCAATACTTATAAGACAAGTTGAGCCAAGCTCGCTCGCAATTCAGCAAGTCCTGTTTTTTCAAGCGCACTCGTTTGAATTAAAATAGGGAATGCTGCAGGTCTTTTTTTCAACTCCTTCTCAGTCAAGGTTATATTATGCCTTAGCTCATCCTGGCTAGTCTTATCTACTTTAGTTAACACGAGCTGGTATACAACCGCTGAACTGTCCATAAGATCCATCATCTCTCGATCGAGGTCCTTTAGCCCTCTTCTTGCATCGATGAGCAAGCATATTCTTCGTAACGGAGCGCGGCCACGAAGAAATAATTTCATTGTTTTTGTCCATCTCGCAACCTGTGTTTTTGAAACTCTCGCATAGCCGTAGCCCGGGAGGTCTACGATTACCATTTTAAAACCTAGGTTGAAGAAATTTAATTGTTGCGTCCGTCCCGGAGTATTTGAGGTTCGTGCCAGCGATTTTCGCCCTGTTAAAGCATTAATAAGACTCGATTTCCCTGCGTTAGATCGTCCAACAAAAGCTACTTCCGGGAGCGAGGCTTCAGGGAGATTTTGCAGAGTATCCGTCCCATGAAAAAATTGGCATTCCTGGGCAAATAAATGACGCCCATGCTCAATCTGGGATTTATCGAAATTAGGCTTTTCGGATGAACTTGGGTCCTCCTCAACCATAAAACTAAACCTTTATTTTACACCCATCCTATACATAATAAGGCGTTGTTGGGCTATGGATAGAAGGTTATTCCATGTCCAATAAATAACTAACCCTGCAGGGAAGGTACCCAATAAAAATGTGAAGAAGAGCGGCAGGAACATAAAAACCTTAGCTTGAACTGGATCCGTTGGCTGAGGATTTAATCTTTGTTGAAGCCACATGGTTAATCCCATGAGGATTGGCCAAATACCTATCATTAAGAAGTCAGGCGGCGTCCAAGGTATTAAACCAAATGCATTAAAAATAGATGTAGGATCCGCAACTGAAAGATCCTTTATCCACCCATAGAATGGTGCATGACGCATTTCAATATTTACGAATAACACCTTGTAGAGCGCAAAAAATACCGGGATTTGAAGTAAAATTGGCAAACACCCTGATGCAGGATTAACCTTCTCTTTTTTATAAATCGCCATCATTTCTTGATTTAACCGCATTTTATCATCGCTATGCTGTTCTCTGAGAGTCATCAGTTTTGGCGTTAAATCACGCATTTTAGCCATTGAACGATAAGATTTATTAGCTAGCGGATAGAAAACTGCCTTTACAAGGACTGTAAAGGCAAGAATGGCTAGCCCAAAATTTCCTAGATATGAGTTTAACCAGGAAATCGCATAGAAGAATGGCTTTGTGAGAAAATAAAACCAACCGAAGTCTACGGCTAAATCGAAATTCTTAATTCCAAATTGCTCACTATAACTATCCAAAAGTTTTACTTCCTTCGCACCCGCAAAAAGGCGATTAGTTATCTCAATGCTGGAGCCGGGTGTTAAACTCGAACTCTGGCCGATATAATCAACCTGGTATCTATCGTCTTTATTTTCTATTGAATGAACAAATCGGTACGTAAAGTTTTCGGCTTGGTCGGGAACCAGTGCCGCTAGCCAGTATTTATCTGTTATTCCAATCCAGCCCCCATTGGATACCACCTCTATTTTTCTTGTGTCTTGAATATCATCGTAATCATATTCTCGAAGCGTCCCATCAAAAACCCCCAAAGGACCCTCGTGGAGAATGTAAAATCCCAGAGTATCAGGCGTACCCGCTCTTGCGATTAACCCGTAAGGAAACAACGCTGTTGGCTTATCTCCCGTGTTAGTCACTTTCTGAGTAACAGTAGCCATGTACCCTTCGTCAATAGAATACGTTCGTTCAAATTTCAGACCAGCTTTGTTATCCCACGACAATGTAACTGGTTGTCCTGGTTTAAGCTGCTTTCTGTCAGAGGACCAGACGGTAGCGGGACCCGGAAGTTTAGGGTTGTCAGAGCCACCGACCCATCCAAATTCCGCAAAATATGATTTAGGCGCGCCTGAGGGATGAAGGAGATTAATTCTTTCTGAGTTATCCTCTACACTTTGACCATATTGCTTTAAAACGAGGTCATCGAGACGAGCACCTATAAGCGATATAGATCCAACAAGTGTCGGGGTATCAATGCCTATGCGAGGCACGGAGTTTAATACCTCTGTCCGCTTTTGAGCTGTCAGCACTTCGGATTTAACACCAGGCGCCGAAACTCCCCCACCTGGTGCTTGAATATCGGCGTTGGTTTCTCCATTAGAAGGAGCAGGAAGTTGCGATTTTTCCTGGGCGGCTATCTGCGCTTGCCTTTCTTTCTCCTTTTCCAATTTTGGAAACTCATAAAAAAATTGAAACCCCAACAAGATGGCAAGTGAGATAGCAATTGCTATTAACATATTTTTTTGATCACTCATGATAAGTTCGCCTATTTCAGTCGGAAGCTTTTGGTGGCACAGGATCAACCCCTGAACTAGCCATTGGGTTACACTTTATAACTCTCTTGATCGATAAAAATAAACCCATAATGATACCATGTGTGTTAAGAGCTTCGAGAGCGTATTCAGAGCACGTTGGAAAATATCTGCATTCATTACCCAAAAACGACGAAAACGTTAATCTGTAAACCTGTATTAAAAATTTTAATGCCAAAAGCAATAGGAAATGCAGAGGTTTAAAGATTAACTGAGCGTATCGGAGGAGTTGTAACATATTTTAATTTCTTCTCTTTTATTCAGTTTTTTCATGTATCTTTCTGAGTGCGGCTTTGGCGTCTTCAAGAAGTGAGTCGTAGGACCTTTCTAAAGTAGTTACCCTACCTATAAACACATAATCCCAAGCTGGAAGGCCATTTCTTGTTAAAATATCTGCCGCAACGGATTTCAACCTCCTTCGCGCCCTATTTCTCTTTACAGCGTTACCTACTCTTTTACTAACAGTATAACCGACACCCGGGCATGGAGCTTCCCTCTGGTCTATCCCTGAAACCGCTTGGATAACCAAACCCGGCCTGGCAACCGACGTTCCCTCGTGCTTTATCCTAAGGTATTCGAGACGCTTAAGTATTCGTCCCAAACGGTTCGAGTTAATGTATCGCATAGTAGGTGGGACTTAAACTCCCCAATTAGGCTGAGAGTTTAGCACGTCCTTTGGCTCTTCTGGCTCGTAATACACGACGACCGCCGACAGTAGCCATACGAGACCTAAATCCATGACGTCTCTTACGAACAAGCACACTTGGTTGAAATGTTCTTTTCACAGATAAACTCCGTCAAAATACGAGATTTGCCTCAAAACAATGAACCGGGTGTATATCGGCTAAAGTCCAATAAGTCAATCCGCGCTTAAGAAAAAGCCCAAAGCAAATCGGAACAATTTAACGATTGGAGAAGCTAATGGGGTCCACAGGCCGCGGTTCAAGGTCCCAGGGAAAATAAATCCATGTATCCTGGCTTACTTCGGTAACAAAAGTATCCACTAGCGGCCTTCCCGCAGGCTTTGCGTAAACCGTAGCAAAATGGGCCTCGGGTAAAAGAGCTCTAACTGCCTTAGCCGTCTCTCCGGTATCGACCAAATCATCTACTATAAGCCAGTTTCTTCCTGTTTTCGTCTGGCTTGGCGCTTTTACAATCTGAACAGTCTCGCGTTGCTTCTCTTCGAGTTTTTCCGCAGAATTATCATGATAACTAATCGCACTTAGAGTATCTACAACTCTTATCTCGAGTTCACGTGCAACAATTGCAGCCGGCACCAAACCACCCCGCGTTATGGCTATGACACCCTCAAATTTGTTGTTTTCTAAAAGACGCCAGGCGAGAGCCTTGGCGGTTCTGTGAAGTTCTTCCCAACTTACGGGGAACCCCTTTGTATAAGCGGATTCCTGCATACTTTTCTCCTACTTTCGTCAATAAGGATATATCTAGATTTATCTATTTCAGATGATTTTTCCTTTAATAGCGAAGAGTTGAACTCCCGCTATACGCCAACCCTCATCCCTATCATTGACCATAAAATAAGCAACCCTAGCAGCTTTCCCATCGAGTCCAAGCATATGAAAGACGTAGCCGGCGGTATCACCAAAATCTTTTTTGCCTTCGAAGGAAACTATACGCGGCCGATAAACAATCTTATAGCCACGAAGGACCATTATCCTAAAATACTGGGGGCTGCCAAATCGTTTTCTAATGCTAGGGGCCGCGTAACTATAGGCTTTGGGCCAGTCATCCATCGCCATCGCATCTATTTGAGCTTCTATTACCGCCCTTACCTTGCCTTGCTCTGAATCTGAGGCTGACAAATCAAACGTAATAAAGCAGCCACTTATCCATGCTAGCGCTACAAACCACAGCTGAATGTTTTTAGTTGTATATGAGAGATTACAAAAGACACTCATAAATTCTTTTGAAAATCTTATTATCGCAGATAAATATGTACTTCGTTACCTGGGTTGCTTGCAGATGTCTCTGCCGACATCGTGACCCGACTCGGAGGAAGTCCCATGTCGACTAATGAGCGAAGCACCGACTGAGCGTTTCGCCGTGTTTCGTTACTATTCAGGGCTGACTTAGCAGCTCCACCAGACACAGAACTGACTGCAATCAAACTAAATGTTGCGTCAGGCTTCCTTTGTAAAACCCTATTTACAGCAGTGTATAGTGCCTGCTCATAATTAACGTTAGGGCGATCAAATCTTATCACAACAATCGGCCTATCCCGTTGTCTTCTTATACTCGAGATACGTGACTTGCCTGGCTCCGCCTTAGCCGACCCCATAGTGTAAGAGGTTGTAGCCAAACTCGGACCAAAAAATTCTCCATTTTTGACTGCTAGCGCTAGTGTATTAAGTTCTCCGCGTTCATTTGCTACGTAGTTGGTTTGACGCCTTATATCGTCACTTAATTCTGTCAAAAGGCGTTCTATTAAAATAACCGTTTGACTAACATCATCCTCTAAAACTGCTAGTTGAGAGTGATCTTCATCTATAGCACCAGAAAGGCCAAATGCAGCCTTGGTAGCGTCTAATATATACGCCGACAAAGCGGCATCTGCAGCCACTCTTCCCGACAATGCTGTCATAGCACTGAGGTCGTTATTAACTTTTTCTAGTTGAGCTTGAGCTGAGTTCCATTCTTTGACTAAAACAGGATTCCCAGGTGTAGTGCCAAGCTGCAGTTTTGAGCGCATTGACGCTACTCGCTCGTGATAACCTCGTGAATTTGCATTAGCCACAGTCCTTGCGCCCTGTAAGTCCCTATTCTGCTTTTCAACTGACGTCTGCAAGCGCCGTAGATCATCTCTTAAGGCAGCTACTTTATTACCTACCACCGTTCCCGTATTCCTGCCCGGCGTAGCGGGCTTCACTCTGAAATTTGTCACCCCTAGCTTCGGAGGTTTATTGGATAACCCCTTCAACTTTCCGGCTGCGCCCGCTTTCTGGGAACTCGAAGAATTTATGACTATTTTTTGCACAGGCTTTTTGGTTGCCTGGGGCACTCCCCCTGTTAGGGAGGGCCAAAGTGCGTCTGTTGCGAAAGTACAGCCAGCGAATAAAACTGCCGAACCAATCAATGTAACAAGTGTGCCTGCTCTGCTCATTGGACGCCATCACCCTATGATTTGTTGACGTTTCCTATATTGGTCTCGCATCTTCCTGGTTTTGAACCCACCATGTCGGTAACTGTTAATATATTTCCACCCGCTACCAGCAAAGGTATTTCAAAGCTCATTATAGCAAACAAAACCCTTCAAAACGCTTAATACTATATAAACAACGCAATTGCTACAAGTTGTTTTGAACTTAGCCTTTTTTTGAAGAATTTATTTCATTACCTGGTTCGCTTGACTTACGGTTCAATCAGACGTTAATAGTGGGTAAATTTTGGCGCCCGTAGCTCAATTGGATAGAGCGTCTGACTACGAATCAGGAGGTTGGGAGTTCGAGTCTTCCCGGGCGCGCCAAATAAATTTGAGAGATTTATTAAATATCTCCAAATAAAAAACCAAGAAGCGCGAAGCGGCTTCCGCTTCTCATCTCTACGACTTCATGCAAGAGAGAACAGGAAAAAACGATAGCTGATCCCGTTTTTGGCTTGTACAACTCTGAACTAAACTCCGGGAATTTTAGTTCGGCTCCTTCATAGAATTCAGTATTTAAGTTTATGGTAACAGCAAAACGCCTATGAGCTACGCTAGCTTCGCTGTTATCTCGGTGTCCTATCTTCTCCCCACCGCGCTTTCCCTCGTATCTTGCTATTCTATAACGCTCGTGCCGAGTTATATCGTAGTTAAATGCCTGTTTTATTGCGGGGAATAGCCGATGCTTCAATCGATTGCTTATGAAGTCCTGTGTTTCAGTTTCCACAACCCAGTGATCTACCCGATCTTGTCTACCCTGATCAGGAATTCTCATTTTACAGTCCGTTTTCCGGTTTCCTAGTTGCATATGCCCTGGCTCGACAAAATCATTTCCTCGAGTTTTAAAAATATTCATCAAATGAAGGCAGTCTGGTTGACTGAAGACATTCGGCACCAAAAGCACTGGCGGGTGAGTATTTGGTGTAAAATCCTCCTGTTCCTTCATACGGTCACATATCTTATTAAGTAACACCTCTATTTTTTGCTCTATCTGTTCACCACTATCAGAACCGCCGATGTTCTGAATGTCAAAAATATGTTGGTTAGGTTCCAATGTCAGCAGTGTGCAATTATCTGAGGAAGCTTCGACTTGTTTTAATGCTATCTCCCCATCATCCATCAATTTCATCGCACCTGCCTTTTGTTCTCCGGGAATTTGTACTAATCCACCAATATTAAAATTTGCTTGTGCACCAAGACCAGGGAGCATAAAAGGCTGATTTTGCTTGTTCAGAGAAGTAATAGAAAATAATCTCACATCGAGTGAACCGAGTAATGATTGGTTATCCGAGACTTTAGTAAAAATGGTTTCTAAAACCTTATTTTGAGAATGATAAAAAATTAAAACACTAAATCTACCCGCTATTGGCGGCATGGAAATAGTGATGCGCTCATTAAAAGGTCCTAGAAAATTCCAGTCTGGGCAGATATCTCCAATTTCTAACATTTTTTTCACCACCAGGTTTTTATTTAGAAAATCAATTTTATTTAACAAAGAATAAATTTTATAGACCCAAAAGCAAGAAACCGGTCATTTCGACCGGTTTCCATATTATTCAGATTTAATTAAAGTGGTTTAATAAAGGTTTTGCGCTGCGACCATCGCATATAACATTGGGATGGACAGCAATGTGTTAGTTCTGGAAAATAACATCGCTGTTCGAGCAGAAGCAGCTTTTGTATCGGCATCTGCTTCCACAATCCCCAAAGCTCTCTTCTGGTTTGGCCAAATTACAAACCAAACGTTAAACCACATTATTGCTCCAAACCACATTCCAATTCCAATTGCAGTGTGTTTTGCAACTCCATCAGATAGGCCTAATTGGATTGCTTCTACCAAGTAACCATTCATCCAAGCTAAAAGCAGCCCAGTTACAATAGTTGCCATGGCTCCCCACCTGAACCAGAATAATACAGCAGGCGCTATAACCTTACTAATCGCAGGCTTCTGATCATCTGGTATATTAGGCATATTAGGGATCTGAACAAAATTCAAATACCAGAGTAAACCGATCCACATCACACCGCTTAATACGTGCAACCATCGAAGAAAAAACGTCGCATAACCATGGTCAACTGCAAATTTATCAGCGCCGGGCGTTTGCGATAAGACTATTACCATTATGACTGTAAGCACTAGACCTGCGATTACAGTATTTCGCAAGTTGCTTAAAATTGCTGCCATCATTTCCCCCAAAAACTATTAATTGATCTATTCGGAACTAAATAAATTTCTACAGATGCTCGAGAACACCTTAGAAACCTACAACAATCTCTACATTGTAATTGAGTCTGGAAACTAATAAAAGGGTCTATTAAAAATTTGAACAAACTGAAGGTAAATTGATAGATTTTTGGAGCGTAATTTTTTCTTTTAAACTGAACCAATCACGAGAAAATATGTGAAATCGACAACACACACCAAGTTAGGATACAGCTGAAAAATGGCAGAATTTTTTGCACCCACTCCAGATCCAGAACCCCCTGAAGGACCTAAGGTTGTCTCTATTGAGACCAAAATATGCAGAACAATATCTACTGTACTCATGCTTACATGGGTTTGGTGGTGGTGGAACGGGTACGAGAATGGTGCTTACTGGGTTATTGTCGCTGTATTTATTTTGGCTACTGGGGAAACACGTCCCCATTACTATAAATTTTTAAGGCCGGTTTGGGTTCCACTTCGCTATATCATAAATCCAATAATCTTTCTGATTACTAAGCTTGCACGAGTTATCATTCCTGAACCATATCGTAGACCTCAAAAAGTTTTAAAACCGTTAAGTTTTAAAGAAATAAACGAGGCACTAGATGAGGCCGCAGAAAATCAAGAAAAGAAAAAAAGGGGTGAGCAATGAACTTGTCATTGCATTCTAACGAAGATGATCGTGTTGCTTTGGCGCATGCTACACATACGATACCAGGTTTAACCCAAGCCTGTGACTTTCTAGAAAATGCTGGATTTCATATGTTAGAGGCGACGAAAAGATTAAATGGAACAGATACGTATTGCCATCAAATTCCTTTAAATGGCGGTTATATATCTTTTGAAGCTCCAAATAATTTGTATGATGAGAAATTAGTTTTTGCGAATATCTCTGGTTTTGGCCTAAAAACTCCCGATATTGAGGGTACGCAGGGCCGATTAACATTACACGGGTTTCACCCCCTTGCTATAGACTCCCAGCAACTTCAGTTTTTACTACCCGGGGGAAATTTAAAAAAAATTGAATATCAAGCCTTTGGATTAAAGAAAGACAATATACGAGAAGGTAACGTTGAGTTTATAGAAATAGCTACCTCGAATAACTCCTTGTCTAATTTACCTCACAAAAATTTAATAAATCAACTTCATGCCATAATACTTTGCACAGATAATCCGGAAGAAACGATTGCTCGTTATTGCTGGTTAACAAACCAATCAAGTCCAAAAAGAATTTTTGATGAATCATGGCAAATCAAGCTTGGCCAACAGAGTATAGTAGTCTGCACTCAAAAGGAGTCGAATAGATTAGCCCTTGATGCAGATAGCTTTAGTACACCATCGATATTGGGGTATGCATTACTTACCAATAATCTTACTAAAACAAATGATTTTTTTTCTGATAATCAAACGCTTACAAAATCATTAAAAGGGGGATCTATTTTTGCAAAATTTCCAGATTTTATCGGCGGAAACTTAATAATTGCCGAGAACATTCTGCACTTCCCGTGGAACGAAGGTTTTGATTGAAATTCGCTCGTCTAAATATCTAAGTTTGCTACTTTAAGCGCATTTTCTTGAATGAAATCTCTTCTAGGCTCAACAACATCACCCATTAAAGTAGAAAACACTTCCGCTGCCTCTTCTGAATGATTAATTTTCACTTGAAGAAGTGTCCTTTGATTTGGGTCCAAAGTAGTTTCCCACAGCTGATCTGGATTCATTTCACCCAAACCCTTATATCGATTCACCGCTAATCCTTTCTTACCTATCTGCTGTATCAATTCACTTAATTTTGTTGGCCCGTCTATAGTCTCCTGCGAATCTTTGGTCTCTAAAACTGCTGGTTTTCCATAGGCTTCTTGGAGATCGCCAACCATGCGATCCAACTCGCGCGCCTCGGGAGTTCTAATCAGCTGAGCGTCTATAGTATAAGCTTCGGTTACACCGCGCACCGTCCGTTCAAAGGTTATATTTTGTTTGGCTTCGTCAAATTCTCCAGTCCAGCCTTGTTTAAGGCGGCCAGATAGTTGATTTAGTCTCTGAGCCACATAGGGAGCAGCATCTTTAGCGTGGTCAAATCCCTGTGGCCCCATAATGCCCGCGATAGCGCACTGTTCTGTCACAAGCTGTGATCCTACACGCCTGGCTAAGGCAGCTATCATAACCTTCGCCTCTCTTGCTTTTTCAACTGCCGACACGAGATCGTTTCCAGCTAAAGAACTGCCATTAGCTAAATGAAGGGTGGTGCCGTCTGCACCATTCCGGGTGAGATAATCATCTAGTTCTTTGTCATCTTTTAAGTATGTTTCGGACTGGCCTCGCTTTGCTCGATAAAGCGGTGGTTGCGCAATATATAAGTATCCTGCCTCTATTAATTCTGGCATCTGTCTAAAAAAGAAAGTCAATAACAACGTTCTTATATGAGATCCATCCACGTCCGCATCTGTCATAATTATGACTTTATGATATCGTATTTTTGAGAGGTCAAACTCATCTGGCCCAATACTGGTTCCAAGAGCAGCTATCATGGTACCAATTTCCTGGCTAGATAACATTTTATCAAATCGAGCGCGCTCAACATTTAATATTTTTCCCTTGAGCGGAAGTATTGCTTGAGTTTTTCTTACCCTGCCCTGCTTTGCTGACCCACCCGCAGAATCACCCTCAACAAGAAAGAGTTCAGCTAGGGCCGGATCGCGCTCCTGACAATCCGCTAGTTTTCCGGGAAGACTTGAAATATCCAACACCCCCTTTCGACGCGTTAAATCTCGCGCCTTACGCGCAGCCTCACGCGCTGCTGCTGCCTCATAAGCTTTTGAAACAACTTTTCTAGCGTCAGCCGGGTGTTCCTCGAACCACTGTTGCAATCGATCTGAAACAGCAGATTCAACTGCAGGTCTCACCTCAGAGGAGACCAATTTATCTTTAGTCTGTGATGAAAATTTGGGATCCGGAACCTTGACAGACAAAACGCATGTTAATCCCTCACGCGCATCTTCTCCTGAAAGTTGGGCTTTCTCTTTCTTAGAAATGCCGCTTTCTAAAGCATAAGCGTTCACGGTACGGGTTAGAGCGGCCCTAAAACCAGCTAAATGAGCGCCACCATCTCTTTGAGGGATGTTGTTTGTAAAACATAGCATGGTTTCGTGATAGCTATCCGTCCATTCCATAGCTAATTCCACGGTTATACCCTCTCGTTCCGATACGAAAACAAAAGGTAAGTGCAGTGCTTGATGCGATCTATCTAGGTAACTTACAAATGCAGTGAGCCCTCCTTCATATTCAAGGTCAATTACTTTTGGTTCTACCTCTCTATCGTCTTTCAACTGAATATGGACCCCGGAGTTCAAAAAAGCCAATTCGCGTAATCTATGCTCTAACCTGGACAACTCAAACTTTGTATTAGTGAAAGTTGAAGCAGAGGGCTTAAATGTTATTTCCGTACCAGATTTACCGACTGCATCCCCTATCACTTTCAAATCAGCCTCGGGCTCACCATCGAAAAAACACATCGAATATTCTTTGTCATCACGCCAAATGCGTAATTCCAGTATTTCGGAGAGTGCGTTAACAACCGAAACCCCAACACCGTGAAGGCCACCAGAAATTTTATACGAGTTTTGATTAAATTTTCCCCCTGCATGCAGTTGTGTCATTATAACCTGCGCGGCAGAAACACCTTCTTCTTGATGAGTGTCGACCGGTATCCCTCGTCCATTATCACGTATTGTCGCAGAACCATCTCCATTCAAAATTACCTCTACCAAGTCGCAATGCCCCGCTAATGACTCATCTATAGCATTATCGACAACTTCGTAGATCATATGATGGAGACCAGACCCATCGTCTGTATCCCCAATATACATCCCTGGACGTTTGCGAACGGCGTCTAATCCTCGGAGTACTTGAATCGAGTCGGCATCGTAATCGTTTTCATCATTCGGTTGAGAATTTTCTATTTCGGACATTGATGGACAAATCCCCTGAGTGCAGATAGGTTGATCATACTATAAAATTGTTCCTTCAGAAATATTATAAAACTCACCCCCGCTTAAAATAGCCGCAAAGGAGCTGCTATCGGTACCAGTCATCCATACTTGACTTTCAAGGTCCCGCAGCAGATCAAATAAAGAAGATCTTCTCATTTCATCCAAATGCGCGGCAATTTCATCAAGAAGTAAAATAGGAGCGCTTCCAAACTCTTGTTTTCTTAAAATTGCATGGGAAAGAATAATTGAAATCAGAAGGGCTTTTTGCTCCCCAGTTGAACATGACGATGCCTCCATCTTATTTACCGAATGCAGACAGTTAAATTCACTACGATGAGGCCCAGGAATATCATTAGGATCAGAAAGTCTATTCAGCCTCGACTGTTTTAATTCTTTTTTAAACTTTTGCTCTACATCCAGAGCTGAACAATCCTTGAGCCAAGTCTCTATTTTACCCTCTATTGAAATTATAGCGCCTGGAAATAAACCCATGCTCTTTCCTATGATTGGACTTAAGCGTCGTATAAGATCCTGTCTGGTTACAACTATCGCTACACCCATCTCGGCCAGACTATTTTCTAGTGCCTCTAGCCAGGAAGTGTCCTGGCTCCAAGATTTCAAAAGTTTCCTCCGTTCCCTAAGCGCATAATTGTAACGGTTTACACGCTTGGAATGCAGTGCATCAAAAGCAAAAACCAGTCTATCTAAAAACCTTCTCCTTTGACTACTGCCATCAACGAACAGTCTGTCCATCTGCGGAGTTAACCAAGATATCGTTAAATAATCATTGAGCGCGGTCTGCGAGTTAACAATATTTCCATTAATCTTTACAACACGTTTTGTAGTTTTTTCCTCCGCGATGGCCGGATCGTATGCAGTACCAATCGTTGTTTGAAAATCATGTGACTCGATCTTTGCCGATACGACCCATTGATCCTGTGATTCACAAGGATTTTCCGTCAGTGTCGTCTGAGTTTTTGCTCGGGCCATTTGAGCAAGCTGCGCTCTTCTTAAACCTCTTCCTGGCGACAACATAGAAATTGCCTCTAGAAAATTTGTCTTTCCTGCGCCGTTATTTCCCAACAGCACAACAACCGGACTGCAGGGTTTTAACGAGGCCTCAGCGTAGTTCCGAAAATTCGATATTGACAGCTTTCTTATTAATGGGCCATCAACTTGTCGCTTTATGTTTGAACCTGGCTCAGG
>Ga0114933_10002072_pt1 | contig 21430 bp, 23 predicted proteins | sample 4SBtaG_FD_89691 | JGI IMG/M metagenome (GOLD analysis project Ga0114933, IMG submission 89691) | Deep subsurface microbial communities from Kolumbo volcano to uncover new lineages of life (NeLLi) - 4SBTROV12_W25 metaG | ecosystem: Environmental > Aquatic > Marine > Volcanic | place: Kolumbo... | reverse complement strand
GCTTATTTGTTCGCTTGCGGAGTCTAGATATTCCCAGACACCGGGACTTGATTTACCAAAGCCGGCTGAAGCGTCTTCAATCTTCTTAGTTGATTTAGATATATTCTGACTTGCTTTATTTAATGAGCTGCTAGATGTATCAATTGTCTTAGCTGTTTTATCTGCTTCGCCGGCGATATTATCATCTTGAATAGGCTCATTCATGTTAATGCCTAAGATCTTAGCTACTCTACTCCTAACAGATACGCCAAGTACCGATTTAGGTACCCATCCAAGTACCTTTCTCAAAGCCCTATGCTTGAACGATTTGAAAAATCCAGAACCGTTTGTTGCAATTTGTTGCTGCGCTTCTTGAGCTGTTTCGGGCCCTCCGAAGAATGAAACAAGCGATCCAAAGAATGGTACGGAATAAGCCATGTTAGATAAGCCACCTATAAATTCGCCACCAAATATCTGACCTATACCTTGTCCAAACTGTAAAAGGTTTTTAACTGGATATCTTTCCATTATCCAATTTTTGATGCTGTTAAAGAAACCGTTTTTAGTTCCAAGATCAGCTTGCGCTTCTTCAGCTGTTTCAGGTCCGCCTAACCACCCTGCAATTTTGCCAAGCAATGGAATGGCATAAGCTGCGTCTGTTAGACCGGACATAATTTGACCGCCTATTATTTTTCTAATACCTGCACCAAATTGTACGAAATTTCTAACGGGGTACATTCCAAGTATATAATTCTTTATACTTTGGAAAAAGCCGTCTTTATTACCAATATCTTCTACCGCTTCTTCAGCTGTTGCGGGCCCTCCAAGCCAAGCAATAACAGTACTTAACATCGGTATACCATATACGAGCGACGAACCCGCTAATTGCCATTTACCTTGTACGGCATATTTTATACCCTTTCCTATGCCTATAATCCAACTTATGGGCGACATACCATATACAAGCTGTTTTACTCTAGACCAGAAGCTAGTTTTATCACCTAATGTCTCTTTTGCTTCATCTCCAGAAGCAGGGCCTCCTAACCAACTAGATATTGAACTAAACAACGGTAATGCATATCCCATGTCGAGAAAACCTTTAGCAACGTCTCCTGTTAAAACGCTTTTAACACCAGTTACAAACTGCACGAGGTTCTTTATAGGGAACGACTCTAACATATAATTTTTAATGGTTTGGAAGAACCCGTTTTTATTTCCCATATCTTCTACCGCCTCTTCAGCAGTAGAGGGACCTCCGAACCAATCTATAACTGTGCTTACAAATGGTATACCATATACAAGAGATGTCGCAGCAAGCTTCCATTGGCCTTGAAGGGCATATTTTATACCTTTATACACACCGACTAGCTGAGCAATTGGAGACATACCGTATATAAATGATTTGAATCTAGCCCAGAATGTATTTTTATCGCCTCTTATAGGCTCACCAGTTTCGGTCTTGAATCCGCCAATATCAAACCATCTAAGAACATCTCCTACAAGTGGTATAGACCACATGAAATGATTAGCCGCGGCTTTCCAGTTACCGCTAACGCCTTGTATAATAGCGTTAGCTAAATGATATACATTGCTAATTGGCGGTACACTGGCAGCGAGCTCAAATATCTTTTTACCCCAACGCTTTAGCATGTCGCCTTTTGCTTGTTGTTGTTTACCAGTTGCTCCTCCAGATTTCGCATCAAGAACAGCATTCAAAATTCCCAAACCAATACTTAGCGGTATACCGATAGGTGGTGGTAGGAATGAAGTAAACCCAGCTACTAAATCAATTGCACCACCAATAACGTCTCCTGACTTAAATCTACTATATGCAAATGCCCAACTTATAAGCGCACCAATAAACGGTATGAACCGTAAGTTCTTAGCAATAAATCCGAGCGATCTAAGAACAACCTTAAAGATATCTTTACCACCGATACCTACCAATTTAAGCGCAGGTGCGATTAATCGAATAAAAAATTTAGGCAGCGTACTCAAAAAGAATCTACTTACTGGCTTAAAAATTGCTCCAACTTTTGACCGCAGCGATTGTAGTACACCTTTTACAGCGTCATCTCCAAAAACTGCCCCGAGACCTCGAACAGCTGCACCTACAGCTCTACCTAAGACTTTTGATAATAGTTGGAGACCTCCCATTATACCTCCTTTAGCTAATAAAGCTAAAAATCCTTTGAGAGGTCCATCGGTCATGATGCCTTTTATAAAAGCAGCTAATCCACCTAAAATTAATAATGCTGGACCTAGCAAATCTTTCCACCATGGTGGTAATTTTTTAGGTATTGGATCCTCTCCATCATCACCAGGTGCTAACTTTGCGAATAGCTTGTCCCAGAATACACCAGGACCTACAATTGTTGAGCCGCGCTTGATACCGGTTTGAACAGTATATGAAGTTTGACGAAAAGACGCACGTTCAGGTGCTGCACCTTTAGCAACAGCCCTCTCCTGCTTCTTCTCCTTAGCCTCGCCAGTAAAAAAATCACTAAACTTACCTAGAAGCTTATTAATTAACAGATTATTTTGGTTGACGAGTTCTTCGGCTTGTTGTTTAGCATCTTTCGCCATACCGGATTACTCTACAAATATTTAAGTGAAAATACTTAAATTCCGGCAAATAAAGCAATGTCAATATCAAGAGGAACTGTTTTACCATCGCTATTTTCATAACAAAAAACTTCATCTCTATACTTGCGTACAGATGACATGAAATCTGACACTTCTGTTACGATTTGTGTTGGTAATTTTTCGAGAAGTAAGAAATTCTGATCAAATGTATCAATATCACTAAACTTAACAGTATTAACTGTTTTGCCTTTTTTAATTTCCAATGTATCAATATATTTGCAAATTTCTAAGAAATAAACCTGGCTCATAATTTGATCAAGGTCTTTTTCAACTTGCTTTCTACCTTTTTGAAGTTTTGGTAAAACGCGCTTTCTAAATTTATTGTTAATCTCTGCATCTTTACGTAATGTCGGTAATTTAATATTGAGCGTTATAGATCCAGAATCATACGTAAATGTTTTCTTTCTTGTCTTAAGCTTTGCAGGTAATTTGCCGCTTTTAATCGATTTGACAATTTCTGATAAATCAATTGTTTCTGTAATGTCATCTTGAAGAACTACGTCAGCTGTAGCCTTAGTATTTGCTCTTAATTGTACTAGCACAGAGTCGCGATCAATAATGGTTAATGCGTCTAATAGCTTCTCTCCCAGGTCGGAATTGTTATCTGTAATAACTTTGTTTAATTCATTGACAATCTCGAGACCCGGTAATACACCGTATTCGTCTTTTGTCGCTGCGACTTGGAGCTCGATGAATTTCTTTAATTGCTCAACTGTTAACGGCTTATAATTAAGTGTAGAGCCCGTTGTTGGACAAAATGCTGCCACGGTGTTTTCCGTGTAAAAATCTTCAATATTCTTAAGTACGTCAACGTAGTTAACTGACTCCGTTGTATCTGTGGGTTTAACACTAACAGTGCTCATTAAAACTATTTACGTACCTAGGTCTGTTTTTCAACCCGATTCTGGGGCCATTGCACTAGGAGCTGGATCTAAACTACCGCCTTTTGACTGTTGTTCTTGTTCTGCTTTTTCTCGTTCAATATCAGAATGTATAATATCATAATACATTGCCAACTCTAATGGAGTACATTCTTGTATAGCTTCGTAACTAAATTTGAACCGTCTCATTAAAATATATTCGTTATTATAGAATTCTTTGAGCTGTGTATTGAAGAGCATTTTTATAATTTCAGGAATTGTACCATTATATAAATGCATATCAAACTTAGTATTAAAGGGTAGTTTCTTTTGCGTGTTAATTGATATAATAGGCTTTTCTTTAACAATTTCATCCTGCTTTTGAATGTATGTTAATATTTCAGGGAGAACAAATGACGGCAATGTTGAAAGTATATTTCTCTTTTTTTGTAAGCTGATTTTTGTTACATCAGTAACTGTACCATTAAATGTAATTGAGCTCAAAGTATCTGCAGCTACGTCATATACGTCTTCATAATATAACCCTTTAGGTAAAGTACCGTCTATTTTAATTTTACCATCGGTTACTGTATATGTATATTCAAGTTCATACCCACCCAACGTCTCAATAATTTCTGCCATACTAACAGGTATTTTTACTTGAGCTTTCTCATCGTCAGTTGTTTCTGATGTGAATGTTATTTCATGGGAGACGCACTGAGCTCTTAGTATAAGCATGATATACAGTTTATCTATACCAGTTAGTATACTCGTGTTGAAATCCTTATCTGCACAAAGCTCGCTAATTAAATTATCAACAAACCGCTCGAAGACTTTATTGTCTTCTATAAGAATGGTTTTAACCATATCTTTATAATGCTTATTTTTGAATTCGCGGAAATTTTGAGGAATATCTCTGCTAAAAATGTTTATTGGAAATACGAATTCGGTCACATAGTATATTTACTATTATATGCCGAAAAGTAAACTAAACACATCTGAACCGCGACGAGCCGTTACTGGGTTTAACCCATAACGTTGCGGTGGGCCAGCTCCATAATCTCTAGCTGCCTTTTGAACTGATGGAAGTGGGTTTAATGCATCATTGCCTTGTATGCCGTGAGACGTTTCTAGTGTACGCCTATTAGCATTAATCTTATCATGATCTATATACTCTTCGTTAGCCATGTAGCGGCGAGTTACTTCATCCTCACCAGCGAGCTGCTGATCAATCGTCGTGTTAGCTTGCTTTGTGGCAGATTTAAGCTTTGAGTTATAATCAGCTAATGTTCTCGGTTGACCGCCGTCCTTTGAATAACCGCCACTAGATAACGGCTTACCAGGGACCCATTTCTTTTGTTCCGGGCTTAGCTGTCTAACTCCATCTATAACAACGTACTCTGTTTCTGAAGCAGGATCGTAATCTAGCCCGCTCCAATACTTAGCAGCCTCTGCAGCTGCATTTTCTAAGTTTGCAGCATTTACTGGATTTGCCTGTGATTGATGTATATACTCACCTTCCGCGTCTTTAGTTGTTAACTGCGATTCAGATTGACCTCCACGATTTATACCCCAATATGTTGCAGACTCCTTTTCTGGATCATTCACAGGGCTAGGAATATCATGTTTGTATAGATTTTCAACATCTTGTTTTTCAGTTTGTTGTACCTGATTGAAAGTGCTTGCTAATTGATCAGGTAACATAACCTGATATTTCTTAAATATCCATTCTGTGTCTCGGCGATCAACTGAACCTTCAGATGTATGTGAGTACCGTTCCTGGCTAATATTGATAGGTTGACAACCGTCAAACATCCAAATCTTTCGAGGTACAAATCCACGAGTATTTTTCAAATCAAAAGATGTTTCACTATACTCTTCATTAGCCATATAGCGGGCTGTTACCGGATCTGGATGGACGGCTACTCCTGCCTTTGCGAAGTTTACTAACATTACATTAGTACGTATTTTAACGTCCTGTCTCGCTACAGCACCGAAGTGTGAACCTAATATAGCCCACGGTCTAATTAAAAAGTCAACAAAAGAAACATTCGTTTCTAAGAACTCAATGTTGAGAGACGCGAAACGTTGTCGTTGTTGTATAACTGGACCTGATAAAAATCCTCTACTATTTGGTATACCAACTTGATCAATAGCTATTTGTTCTGGCGGTATTTGGACGGTTTGGGCGAACGCGCATCCTATATGTTGCTGAAATTCAGGTTTAGTAAGCATTGCTTTGCTTTGATTAATCGACCCGGTTTCTTGTACTGGTTTAACTATAGAATTTTCGCCCCAATCGCTCATAGCTTCATCAGTAACAATTTGTGGTATTGTAAAGAATACCATCCAGAGTTCATTTAACGGTATAGCTGCTTCCCATTTTTGCAAAACATCAAAAAAGCTTGCTCTAACATTAATAGGCGATGAATTGCCTGTTGTAATATTGCTCCATATTGGAGATTTTGTACCTGGCCCGGCAATTCCTTGTACAAATTCTGAAATGTTTTGATATGCATTTGAACGTTGAACTTTGCGATCCCACGATCTGTTCGGCTGGGAGTCGGTAACATCCATTGCCTGCAGCGCGCCGCTTGGCCAGTACCACCGCTGTGCATTTGGCAGATTTCCCGCTTGAAAACGTCGTGCTCCATCTATGACTGATGGATCGAATTTCCCGCGTGCGTTGCCGACGAATTGCCCTTGTTGTATTGGCCCAGCATTATCCATATAAAATATTTATCCGATAACCCTAAGGTTACCGGATAAACTCAAGCTATGCTGTATATTAATATTACTCGATAATACCGCGTGTCCAGTACTGATAACACATTGTGGCTTGGAACGTAAGTACGTCGCCGTTGCCAGTCAAGTCGTAAGCAATATTACCTACCTGCTGTGGCCATACACCGTGAAGAACGTATTGACGCTGTGTATTGAAGCTATTATCTAGCAAGTCTAAAACAATACGAGAAGTAGCATTGATACGATAGTTACCTGTGGAGGTTCTGTCGTCAAAAACACCTCTCTGCCAGTTTTCAAATACTCTGCGAATAACTTGCTCCATATCGGAACGGAATGTAATTTGGTAACCATCCGAACCAGGATAAGAAGCAGCACCGGGTACGTTGAACTGAAGTCCCATGTACGGTACAGCGATGTTGTTTACTGTACGCGCCGGCAATTCAGCCGCGGTAACATAAACAAGATCGTCTGGCGTGAGGACGTCTGTTCCCCGATCAGTCATCTTAGAGACTCTGAACTGGAATTGTCGTGTAAAGTCGCGCGCTTGCGCAACCGTGTAGAAGTCTTTAATTTTTTGTGTCTGTGGCATAACTTGTAATTATTTAATGTTAACTAACGATTTCGCTAAAGTCCTGGCCAGTTCTAGTTGCGTAGAAGTTAACCAATATGATCTCAGCGGCACGAACTGGTTTGACGTAAATGTCAACCACCAACTCATTGGCATCAATCGTAGTAGGTGTATTGTTTCTGTCGTCGCAGACGATCAAGAAGTCATACATACCTTGATTGACCCTGATGTTTTCAAACCGTGGCGTTAACTCGTTAAGTACTGCCGTTCTTGTTAGCAAGGTGTTAGGCTCGAACACATAATATTTCATAATGTTGCGAACCATCTTCTCGAGGTACAAGAACAACCTACGTACATTAAGTCTATCAAACGCACTCGGCTTTCTAAAGAATGTCTTCTGACCGAAGATTACCATTCCTTCTCCTGGGAACTGTGTTACCGGGTTAACATTAATCCGATATAATTGATCCCTGTGTTTTTGTGACGGTATGACCGCCAAATCAATTAGACCACCGAATCTACCTCTAGTAAATCCAGCTGGTGCATACCATGGTCCAAACGACGCATCGTTATTGGACATTGCCCCTGCAGCATAACCAGAGAACGGACACCACATCATCTTATCAGTACTACTCTCGTAGCACTTACCCCAGTTACCGAATACTGTCGAGTAACTCGAATTGGCGTGACCGTAAACATGACGGAGTGGCCAGTAGACTGCTTGCGTAAATGTATTACGCTTGTCTTCCATTATTTTCTGGTTAATACCTTGCACGAACAGATATCTTGGAGCATCTGCAATATGCAAGTGGTCTTTTCTATTAAATTGTGCGAAATCGTCAAACTTATTAAAGACTGCTCTGTAATTGTCTCTAATCGCTAACTGTTCAGCAGCAAACTCTGCATCGTCACTAATCTGATAGAATCCTGTTGTATTGTCGTCATTGTCGTGATCAATGGCACCAATATTAACTGTGATTTCATCGTCAAATGTATCTCCGCGGAAGTTCGCAGGACCGTAAGTCTGATTCCATTGAGCACCAGTGTAAATGGTTCCTAGTCCCGCTTCAACACTAATGTCAATGTTAACAAGGTCAACATTATCAATTGTTCTGAACAATCTTTCCAACTTCTCAGGTACACTACCAATTTCTTTTGTAGTTGGGTTAGATTTCTGATATGTACCGAGCGGAATTAATGCATCAGCACCACTAACAGATGTTGTATCTGTTGTAAACCCAACGGATCCTCCGCCCCAGTTATTTGTTTGTCTGCGAAGGTCATCTAAAGCAGCTTTAGATACTCCGCCGTTACCGGACAATGAGACGTTGCTAGAGTCAGTATATAACTGATCAGTTAAAACTCTTACAGACTTGAGCGGTGTATTACCAGCGCTATCCATCCATGTTCCTGTGGAATACGAAAGGTGCTGGTTAACAAACACTTCAATGTTTGGTGAACCGTCTTCGACATCACCTAAGAAGAATGTTAATGGGTTACCACCGGCTGGGTTCTGCAATTTACGCCATGCATCAAGCGAACCGAGGTAGCTTTCAGCAAGAACATAATCTAACTTGAGAACGTCTGTACTAAAGATGGATGTCTTAAGCTTGAATAAGCCAAGTGTTAAAGTGTCTTTGAACTCGTTGCCGGAAATGTCAAACGAGGCAATACCTTCTAATACTTCTGAAACACTGTCATCATTACTTGTCGGTGTTCCGGATAGCGTGAAGTTTCTACGAGCAACTGGCACTTCCAATGTTAAGTCTTGGCTTTGCTCATTTACTGTGAAATGCTTCTTAACAGATGTGAAGTTAGTAGCAGGGTTAAGCTGAGTATTGTCAGCAATTGCTACGTAGTAACCTTCATACTTGTCATTAATGGCTGTTCTTGAGGTATTTGTTACAATCATACCAGCTTGGCCCCATGTAGAGCTGTCTGATGTGAATTTGTAGTTAAATCTAACACTATCAGACCAAGTATAGTTGCCTTGTTGCAAATCTTGGTATTGTGTTCTTGTAAGTTCGACTAATTGTGGCTTACCAAGCAAATATGTACTTACACCATTACTTGAAAGTGATATACCAGCTGTACCTGCAGCGCCACCAGAAACGCTCATATTAACTGTTTCATTAGAGCCACCAACATTAGCACCATCGGTTGAGCGATATGGGAAAACAGGATAGAATAGAGCAGTATACTTATCTGATACGCCAAGACCGCTACCGGAGCCATATGGTAAGCGAGTGGTTAATACTGTTGAAGCGCTATTGAATACCGCTTTCGCTGTTTGATAAAAGTAACGTTCTGCAGAGTTTGTTGGCTTACCATAGATAAGCTCAAATTCGCCCATACTGCCAACTGCGAATACCTCGTCTACCGGTCCTTGTGATGCAAAGCCCGGGATGAGAACGCTTGTTCCGCCTGCAAACGAAGCGCCGCCTGTTGCGTCTACTTCGCTAATTTGTACGCCTGGTGATGAAATATTTTTAAGTGCCATAGTCGTAATTATTTATTGTATCTGACAACAATTTTTATAGAGCTAAAGCAATTTAACTAATAATTGTGAGAAACTGAAGGTAAAGGAGCAATCAATCTCACTTGAGTCGCGGTAACTATAATCAATATTACCTAACGATACTGGAAAAGCATTGATATATGTAAATTCTACCGAATTTTTGTTATATTCGTTTAACCCATATAAAGAAAAATTAGTTTGATAATCTTCCATCAATTTAGGGTCGTTATGAACGAATCTTGAAGATTGAGGTGCAAGCTCATCTGCTCCAGGGTATGGTAGATGATGTGTATTGCCAATACCCTTACTATCATAAACAGAGGTACTATCATCGTTCAAAATATCTAGCCATTTATATATGTACCAGTAATTGTTAAACTGATTATCAACAGTAAAACTTACCGTCACGTCGTCATATGCGTCTCGAACGTGGCCTGATGTTTTAAGATGTTGGCCAGCATATGGGACGTCAACTGAAGGTACACTAACAGTAGGTACAACAGCTCCGTGAACCGAATATTGTATTTTATCGGGTAATACTGAATTGTCGCTTTTATGGAATGTGCCTCGATCTGTTTTCTCAGCAATCTTCTTTAGACATCCAGGGACGGTGAAAGATAAGATAAATTTATCTTTCCGCGCTTTATTTAACATTGCTTGATTTAAGTTGTCAGCCATGTATTGTCTCCTGCATCAGGTTTATCACCCATCATAACCCATCCCATCTGTTCTAATTGTGATATGTCATCATCGACTGCCTCATTAGTACCGAACACAACTGGGTTTGGATTATTTAATCCAACTTCCTTTTCATTACTGTACATTGAAAGCGGATTAACGAATTCTTTAATACCGTAATCCATGCTTTTAATGATTAGCGGTTTACCGTTATCATCTCGCTTCACAATATCATAGTATTTTTCAGTAATTGTACCTTCAAGGGAAATTAAGGACCAAATTAAACTCATAACCCTATCATCAAATACCTGCGCTTCTTTTCTTGCAGACCAAGTACCATTTGGATACCTTACGAATGATTTCAATTCGTTTAATGTACGTACATCTTTGAATCGGATAACATTTAATTGGTTGATCCAATATCGCATGTTTATTACACCTTTATATTTGGTATTAGTATGAGCAGTGACCCCTAAACGAGTATCATAACTCCTTTTGGTAGTACTATTAGGTGCAAAGTTAACCATATTATAATAGGAGTGTAAATTATGTAAATTATCGACAACCTGTGCACCACAGTTGTTTCTTTCAATTGCTACAGGTGGTGATCCCCAATGTTGAAGAATTTCTTTTAATTTAGTAGTAAAGTTATATGGGGATATCTTATTATTATGATAAACAGCTACCTGTTTTATATTAGTCAAATCCGTTATATCTAATATTTGTGCTACAGACGCGTTGTCACCAATACCTTCCGCCACATCAACACCCACTGTATATATGTGGTCCTGTTTTGGTTCTTCCCACAACAAATAGGAACCTTCATCAAACACATACTCAGGTTCTGAACATTCTTGTTTTAATTGGTCAAAGAGAGCGTCGTCAATAGCTGACTCGCCTGTTTGTATAAACACATTTCCAAATTCTTGATTAAATGCTTCCATTGAACCAAGGGCTTTAATAGTATCGTCTTTCCATGCTTCATCGCGACCGGGTATTTCCCACCAATCTACGCGCTCTGCTTTCCAATTAGATACACCTTTATCAGCATTAGTGTATAATTTGTGAAACAAATTATCGGAGCCATTAGGGGTACTAGCGATAAAGATTTTAGATTTTTTTGAAGATGAGATAATAGGGAATACCGATTTCCAAAAGGGGTCAACTAAATGATTGTCAATAAATGCAAGCTCATCCAATACCAACACATTACAGGAATCACCACGACCTGCATCTGACGATGTAGTGGATATACCAATACTAGAGCCGTTTGATAGCACTAGTGACGTTTGACCATATTCAACAACACCGGGTTTAAGATAGTTTGGTAACATCTCATAAGCTAGCCGCACTCTTTTGAATATGTTCTTGGCTGTCTGCTCTTTGTTAGCTACAATAAGGATACGTTGATCGTCTTCAAAACATGCAATCCACAGACAATATATTGTCATTAACGTGGTTTTACCAATCTGACGGGATGCTAGTAGTGCTACGAATCTATGATCTCGTAAACTACGTAATACGCGTTTTTGGCATTTGAATAGTTTAATTTTCTCTTTACCGCGGTCTAGGTTCACAATATAAAAGAAATTCTCAGCAAAAAATAATATATTCCTCTTACATTTCTTAAGTTCGTTCACCATTTTCGGTGTCCAATCGAACTCAGCTGTAGATTTGGGTAACTTTTTGTTGCCTAGATAGTAATTTTTATCTGACTGATTGTTCATAAAAGGGCATCAATATTAATAAGTATTTACATGTCTAGCAAGTATTTTGAAGATTTAGGAGACATATACTCCGATAACATTAGCGAAAAACCGGAACAGTCACAATTAAACGAGAACGTTGCGGTGGACGCCAAAGCTGATAATGGTGCGTTCAGCAAAGATGCTGGCCATAAAATGATTAAAGATTCGGGACCTGAAGCTGCTGAAGGAGTCGAAGACGTTGAGAATGATACCAAAAAAGATAAGAAAGGTAAATCAGCGTATAATGAAGAAAATTTATCGCACCCGGTAAAAAGTAGTAAAAAGGCTGTAAAAAATGAGGCCAGCAAAATAAATAATTCTACAATGAAGGAAAAATCTAATCAAACCAGTTTCGACAAACTTTTCGAAGATGTAATGGGTGGAGACCTCGATCTCGACCTCGGCAATGACATGGACATGGGCGGCGACGACATGGACCTGAACGGCGATGAAGACATGGGTGAAGGCGGCGATGTCGCTGGGCGGCTCGAATCCCTCATCGGCGAGCTTCAAGGTATCCTAGACGAGCTTCGCGGTGGCGAAGACGAAGACATGGGCGACATTGAAGACATTGAAGATACCGAGGGAGAGGACGACCTCGAAATGCCAGAGAGCCACGTTGAGCTCCAGGCAGCCCCCGACTCTGTTGGTCACTTAACCGGCAAAAATAACAAAGCTGCACTTAGCACTGACGGCGGGTCAGCAAGCAGCGATGCTGGTGGTCAAGAAGACGGTGGCAAGCCCAAAGCTGCTAAAGACGCGGTTGCCCATATGACTGGTAAGGGTAACAAAGTAGGTAACGTTAAAGGCGGTAACGCTTTTAGCCACTAATTAAAATAACAGTTCCTTCAATTAGTAGCCCGGCCTTGAGCCGGGCTTTTTTTATTAAATAATCATATGTTATGGCTTAAACAATTGTTTGCTGCTCTTTTAGAGTTCTTTTCTGGTGAAATTAAAAAAGACACCAAAGCATCAAACGCAGATAAAACGCCTGAGAAGTTGAAAAATGCATGGCGTGAGCGTATACTAGAGGCAGAAAAGAAATCAAAAGATGAAAGCAATAAAGATTCTTCTACTGACTAGCGCCGCAGTTCTTTTTATGGGTTGTGGATCCACTAAGGTTGTCTTCGTAGACACTCAAGCTCAAATTGTACGTATTGGACCAAATGTATCCGGTAAGGTGTATGTTCTTAAAGATGGTGAATGGGTATTGTCTAAGAACAAGATGCAACTACCTGAAGGTTGGTATGCTGGTGCATTACCTGCTACCGCTGAAGATTAAGAAAACCAGCTATATCTTCTTCTGAATAAGCTTGACTAAGTACATGCTTAATGTTCTCATGAGGCACACCTTGTTTGAGCAAATCATTTACATGTACACTTACTGCGTTGTCGTCACGAACACCAGCATCACGATATGTTCTAACAGCATATATTAATGGCTTTAATTGCTTGTGAAGATCAAGCCCTTGTTGCGACTGCAAAGGTATGTTCTCATTAACTTTCTGGTAGCTCTCCCAGATTAAATCGTGTTCGTTATGCATATCTATATTTATTTATAAACATTTACTATCTTTCGAGTCTTCATCGTGACACTCACAAGCGCAATCTTCGCTGCAGTGCTTACAATGCTGACATTTACAATCACAGCATCCCTGACCTGGACCCCATGGACCTGGAGTAGGTCCACAATTACATGTACATTCTGTATCTTGGCTCATACTTATATTTATTGATTTTGCGGCGCATGAAGCTAATATATCTTAATGAGACTGGATCATATCGCGTATAGAGTTAAAGACAGATATAAGACAGCTGAATTCTTAAAAGCGGCTTTAGGATATACCATTGGTACGGAATTTCAAATAGAATTCGATGACGGCTCAAAAGCAGACTGCTTAGCTTTGGTTCCACCAGAAAAGCGACCAAGAGAAACTAAAGAATGGTCTCAATTTACAACTTTATGTTTAGAAGATTATGAAGAGGAAGATATTTCATTACATGCACCGTGTGAAATCTTTGTTAGTGATGGTCCTGTGGGATCTATTGTTGGTGATTGGGTTGCTGCTCGCGGCGGGGTGGGCGGCATTCATCATATTGCTTATCAGTGTGATAATGTGGCACAAACTATGAACGAATGGAAAGAAAAAGGATATGCCGAGTTCCTTTCTGAAGAGCCTATGACATGCCCGGGCCTTATTCAAGTATTCACAAAACCTTCTGAACTAACCGGTGTTATCTACGAATTAATCTCGCGAGAAGGTGACGGTTTTTGTGAAGATAATGTTAAAGATTTAATGAACAGTACAAAAGAATTATCATGACAGATTACGGAAATTACATAAACGGAGAATTCATTCATCACCGTATTGGCGTTGAGGGAGCGGATTTCACAACTGAAGAATACAACAATATTAACCCTGCTACTGGGGAAGTGTTAGGTACATTTCCGTTGTCGACACAAGACGAAGTATTAGTAGCAGTTAATTGTGCAAAAGTTGCTTTTACAGAATGGAAATCAAAGAGTAGGCTTGAACGAGCAGAAATACTTAATAATGTTGCAACACTTGTTGAACAGCGTAAGGTTTCTCTCGCAACTGCTATTTCTAAAGAAACAGGCAAGAACTATAACGAATCTATTGCTGAAGTAAACGAAGCTTTACACATGGCTCAATTTGCTTTTGGTTCGGGAAGGACACCAACAGGTGATATTGTATCATCTGAACTACCAGAAAAAGATTCATATATGGTTCGCAAACCAAAAGGTGTTATTGCAATTGTTACTCCGTTTAATTTCCCGCTAGCTATTGGAATGTTTTGGAACGCAGCACCGGCGTTAGTTGAAGGCAATACAGTTGTCGTTAAACCTTCGGAAGATGCTCCATTATCTACACATCTGGCAATGCAGATTTATCATGATGCAGGCTTACCAGCTGGTGTTATGAATGTTGTTCACGGTAAAGGTGAAACAGGTGACTGGCTTTGTAGAGCCGGTGTGGATCATATTTGCTTTACCGGTAGTGCTGAAGTAGGTCAGTTAATTCGTAAAGTAGCTGCTGAAAGCTGGCATAAAACAACTAGTTGTGAAATGGGTAGTAAATCTGCCTGTATTGTTTTTGATGATGCTGATATCGATATGGCAGTAGATGCAGCTATCGCTAGTGCATTTAAGTTATCTGGTCAGCGTTGTGTATCATCTGGTAGAATGATTGTACAGCGAAGTGTATATGATGAGTTTTGTGAGAAGTTCGCTGCAAAAGCTAAAGAAATAAAGACAGGTAATCCGTTTAATAAAGATGGGTCAGTAAATGAAGATATGTACTACGGCCCTATTATTAATGAGCAAGGATTTGCAAAAGTTCGAAGTTATAATGACCATGTATTAAGAGACACTCAAGCTGAAGTATTATTATCACCGGAATATACTGGCGAAAATGGTACTTATTATGTTACACCAACGGTATATAAGGTTGAATGGCGCGGGTGTGATGCTCCTTATCTTAGAAATGAAGTGTTTGGTCCTCACGTTGCATTAATACCGTTTGATACTGTAGAGGATGGGGTAAGAATTTATAATGATACAGAGTATGGATTGGCAGTTGGCATTCTAACTAACAATTACCGCATTGCACGTTACTGTAGAGATAACTGCGATACTGGTATGTGTTACTGGAATGGAGGATCCATTGCAGCGGAAAGCCACTTATCGTTTGGAGGAGTAAAGAAGAGCGGTAATGGCTTTCCGTCTGCAGCTAAAACCTGGCAAGCTGTAACTCATACAATGTCATGGACTGTTAACCATGGAGAAGATATAGCATTTCCTCAAGGTATGTCTAAATAAAAATTGATAATGAAAGCTGTCGTATTTGGATTAGGTAGGATGGGTCAATGCATTGCATATGCAATGAATAAACTTGGATATAAACTTATATGTGCCGATGTAGTTCCTGCAGAATACAAACTTAAGGGTCTTGTTAAAGACTATACGTTTGTACATTTGAAATCCGACAAGTCGTTTAAGAAATTGCTTCGAGACACAGACCCAGATATCGTTGTATGCAGTTTACCTTATCATCAATTGCTACCTGTTGCCAAATATTGTATAACAAACAATATACGGTACTGCGACCTTGGTGGGCGAGTTGATGTATCTGAAGAAATTAATCAATTTGCAAAAGAGAAGGCAACAGCACCGGTATTTACAGATCTAGGCCTTGCTCCTGGATGGATTAACATTGTTACGGAACATTTAGCGTGTGGGCTATCTAATATAGATAACATTAACATGTACGTCGGTGGGTTACCTGTAGTAAAACGTAATGTAATGAATTATATGGTAACATGGTCAATAGATGGATTGATCAATGAATATGTTGATGATTGTTTGGTACTAAGAGGTGGTAAATTAGTTACTGTTAAGGGTATGTCAGGCCTTGTAAATGTAAATACAGGGTTAGGTGAACTGGAAGCCTTTTATACATCAGGTGGAGTGTCGCATACATTAATGAGTATGAAGAATCGTGGCGTTAAAAACTGTTCTTATAAGACATTTAGATATCCAGGTCACATTGACATTGTTAAATTTCTACATAACGATTGTAAATTAGATTCTGACACTATGAAAAAGGTTTTCGAAACCGGTTGCTCCGGGGACAAGAACGATTCTGACCTAGTTATATTAAGATCAGACGTTACTGCGGGGGATACTACTAGAACTTACGAAAAAATCGTACGTAGCTGTGATAAATTTTCTGCGATGCAAAAAGCTACAGCGTTTTCCATAAGTACAGTAGGATCTCTTATGGGAACGAAGGTATTCGATAAGAGAATTAAGCAAAACAGGGGCGGTGACATTAAATTACCAATGGCTCTTGGGTATTCTGATGTGCCATATACAGACTTCAATAATATATTAAATAGTCTCTTAAAAGACTAAATAATTATGCTATGGCAGATATATTAAATTGGGTTCTCGCCCACAAGAGTGACCTTGTCGCTATTTTAACAGGTATTGTTTCGGTTGCATCAGCAATTGCTGCGCTCACACCGACTCCTAAGGATGATGGCATTGTAAAGAAAGTTTACGGTGTCGTTGACATGCTTGCATTAAATGTTGGTAAGGCTAAAGACAAATAATCTTTTATAAAACATTATTGTCACCCCCCTGCTGCGTGGTAGCAGGGGATTTTTTTCATAAATATAAGTAGAAATGCTGTTCGATCAGTTATATCCATACGTTGAGAATACCTATTACCAGAAGGATCTACATCCCGGTCTATGGGATAACGAATCATCGTTTAATTCCGGCATAAGATCAAAACTATTAAAAATAGTAAACGATTTTATTGCTGAAACTGATGTTACATCTAGTGTTATTGATGATATTCAACTTACAGGGTCGTTAGCCAACTATAACTACACCAAATATTCGGATATCGATCTGCATATACTTCTTAAATTTAATAAGCTCAATGATGATGAAGATCTAGTAAAGCAAGCTTTAGACGGTAAGCGGTTTATGTGGAATTTACGGCACAATATAGTCATAAAGGGTCATGAAGTTGAGGTGTATTTTCAAGATACAGATGAACCGCATATAGCGTCGGGGTTATATTCAGTGTTAAATGATAAATGGATAAAACAACCGACTTGGTCGCCACCGGAAATAGACGAGCGTGATGTTATAAAGAAATCTAAAACTATAATTAGTACAATTAAAAAATTACATGAAAGAATCTCTGGAGACATTACGCCTGAAGAAGCTGAACAGTACTACAATAAAGGTAATTTGTTAAAAAAGAAAATAAAACGAATGAGGCAAAGCGGTCTTGAAAATGAAGGTGAATTTTCGGTAGAGAACTTAGCGTTCAAAGAGCTTAGAAATACCGGTGCAATGGGAATGCTAATTAACTCTATAACTCAAGCGTATGATAAGATATATTCTGAAAATGTTAATGATGAACCGGTAGAAGAAGATCTCAAACCATTTAAGGATGTGTATGCGTTACCTAAAAGTGTACAAAAATTTATGGGCGCTGGTGAGAAGCAAGAGAGAGGTAAAAGACAGCAAAAATGGGGCACAGGCGGCGGTCGATTACATCAAAATTTTGTACCTGACATGCATAAAGTTGACGCGTCCCTTAATCACAAGATAGAAACATTGCGCGAAAAACCAGCTGGAAAGGTTATTTTGTCCCAAGCTGATCTAAACTATATTATACCAAAATATAGTATGGACAAAAATGAAATTAACACTGGTCTGTTAAAACATAACCCTAAATTTCTCGGTACAAGTGGTATTATGTTATACTTTGACCCTCAAAATAAAGCATACTGCCTAGAAAAATAATGAAACCGTACTATACAAATGAAACGTTTAGGTTTACCGATAAAGGCAATAACTCTAATGAACGGTCTAACTTTGACGGTTATTATAAAGAGCAGATAAACCTATACGGTCAAGAAGTTGAATACTTTGTATATAATTACTCTACTTCAGGTCATGATATGGTATACGGTGAGCACCCAACTGGTAGTTATCACAACGCTATTAAAACGGTTATGCTACTTACATTGAATGAAGGTTCAATTTTACTGTCTAAGTTTGGATTACAAGGGGATGATGATATAACTGGGTGGTTATCCATATCTACATTCTCGACAACTATGAGTTCTTTATCAGTTGCAGGAGAACAAGTTACAGAACCTAAGTCAGGCGACATATTTACACTAACTGAATACGGCGACGACAGGCCTGGAGACAGAGGCGGTAAGTCATTTGAAATTACTGAACGTTTAGATCAACAAGTTGATGCAATTAACCCATTAGCCGGTCATTACGTTTGGCAAGTTAAAGCTAAACGTTTAGACTACACATTCGAGCCAGGATTAACTGCTGAAAAAGTTTCTGATCAAGTATATGACAACAGCTTCTCTGGAAGGCTTTCAGGATACACTAATCCTCAAACAGAAACTAAAAAGATTGTTGATGATATCGACACAGAAGCTAAGAAAACATTCGATTATACAGATGTTAATGATGGCGACGACGTATACGGCGACTATTATTAAATCATACGTGTATCGTTATTAATAGATACCTGATCTTTCCTAGGTAACGATTCACCTCGTGCTGCTGAAATATATTTCTCAGCCTCTTCAACACTTTCGAATGGTACGATCAACGGCTCACCATGGCTACACTCGAATGTATACTGTAATTTGTTTGTATCACGGTTTACACGAATATTATACAGCCGATAATGAACGCCTGGTTGGAATGGGCCAATACCTTTATTCCTTTTTTGTACTTGAGTTGAGTTTACCGGTTGAATACCTGAGTTTCCCATTGCACGTTGCTCTGGGATCAAAATTTCTGTGCCAATAATGTAATGCATTATTCTTCTTCGTTGTCAATTAACACTTTTACTTCAGCAACTACACTTGGAGTCTCTTCGTCAATATATTTTTGAAGCGCTAACGGCTTAATCCACGTCTTATCATCTTCTAAATTAATTTTTAACTGACGGGCCTTACCTTCGATTAGCTCAATCCCTCGAAGTAGCGACGTCCAGCGCGCGAACTCGTATAAAGTCATATCTTCGGTATCGTTTACGTTAACCTTTTCGTTAACATCAATATTAAGTGCGTTTATTGCTTTCATATTCTCTAAAAATGTTCCTTAAACTATCGTCTAAGTACCCATGAAGTATAATAGCTACCGATTTTTTGTCAAGCTTAAAATCATATGATTTCAATAAATCTGAAAGTGACAGAAAAGCCTTTTCCATTGCCGAAATTTTTATAAGCTGCTCTTGTCGCTTTTCAATATCATCTTCTTTTTGCATCTCCTCGCGAACGCACTGCATAATTAACCGTATTGTATGTGTAAGATAGATAGTATAATCCAGATCCTCCGTTAGCGTTAGTGTCTTACCCTTTTTATACTGCTGATAATCTTCAACATTGTGATGTTTGTACATTGCTACAATTTGATTAGCTAACTCTTTGTAGGTTGTACTTGGTGGTAGTTTCCCAACGGGTTGTACTCCACTGGCGGATTTGGTATCAAATGTATCCCAAAGATTATCCATCTACTTTACCTCAATTCCTTTTGTTGTGTCAACGGGTTGTGTTTGTGCTACTGCTTGTATTTCCATATATACAGAATTTATTTTGTCACACTCTTCGCATACAAAATCATTGTCTCGATCTACGCTTATAGGTACTATATTAGGATGATCACAAAATGTGCATGGTAACATAATTTCGTTCTTAGATATTTCGGAAACCAACGATTGTTGAAACTCTAATGCGGCTGTCTCTACTTGGCTTTTGGTGTAATAGGAGAATGCGAACCAACCTATAAACTGAAGCACGGTAATAAACGCGAAGCCGCTCCAAAAATAAATGTTAAAGTTTGTTAGAAACCACGAAACAGCGGCGCTGACAATACAAGTAATAACTACTGACCGGATAATGTCTATCACTCTATAATATTATACTACTTTTCTGGTTTTTCAACTCTGAAATCACCAACATCAGTACCCATTGACGATACAAGCTTTTGTATAATACCAGCTTTTTTAATAATCTTGGCTATTTGAGCTTGAGCCGAACGTCTGTCTTGAATAACCGGGCTTTTTTGAGCAGTACGTAACGCGTCCTTTACTTTTTGCGCTTGTATAAAGAGGTCTCCTAAGAGTTCTTCCATTAATTGAGATCCATATATGTCTGGACCTTGAACTTGTACATTGTTAGGGTGCTGGTGATCTTTATCAGACCGACCTAATAAATCTAACAACGTTAATTGGCGAGGCCCAACTGCGCGACCTGACATACCAGAAGCCCATTTATCTTGAAATGCTGTCAAATCTTCGAGAACTAATTTATTTTTCTTTTCTGGCATGCTTACAAGTATTTATTGCTGAAAAGCTGTTCAACTACAATAAATAATTACATCTATGAACTATTTTGAGAAGCAATTTAGAGTTTTACTAGAGGAGCCGGAAATTACCGATTTAGATGTACCTGCGGTAAGTGATGCTCCTGAAGCACCGGCGCCAATCGATGCAGCATCTGATGATGTTAGCTCAGGCACAATGGATGCTATCGATGACGTACAAGACAATCCAGGTGTTAGCTGGAGAAAAGACCAAAACACCGCACAAAGAGGTACAATTGAAAGTTGGGTTGGTAGAGTTGGTGAATTTGTCGAGTTTCTCAATGGTACTGAAGGGTCAATCCAACGACAATTAGCTGATGCTGACTGTGATACTATGTTTAACGACGTGTCGCGCAGTGAGACTAAGAAGATTACAAGAATTGCTCAAGACCTTAGCGCATTGGAACAATCCTTAAAAGGATATCTAATTTCTAATGATGACGATTAAAAAACCGAACTCTAGAGACTAAATATTAGTGATATGCCAAAATGGACCAACAACTTTAATGATAATCTCGTAGGTGCCTCTGACACCTCCACAGCTGGTTTTTCCGGTAACCATGCTGGTACCGCAACAACAATAGCTCTTTCATCGTTTGAGCTGACCGACCTTGATGGTAATGGTCATGCTAACTGGGCTGCTGGTGACACCTTCTTTGTTACAGGAAGCGCGTCCACGGAATATACTATTTCATCAATTAGCACTAATACAGGCGCTTCTGATGCATCACATCTTGTTATTTC